>CENP01234479.1_pt1 | contig 90338 bp, 94 predicted proteins | sample 361281 | NCBI WGS metagenome assembly CENP01 (sample SAMEA2591122, study PRJEB7988) | marine metagenome | biome: marine biome (ENVO:00000447); feature: deep chlorophyll maximum layer (ENVO:xxxxxxxx); material: saline water (ENVO:00002010), including plankton (ENVO:xxxxxxxx) | depth 70 m
GTAAAGGTAACTTGACCTGTTGAACTGCTCTTTGTCTCAGAGCCTCCTGAATAAGAAAGGGTATAATTTGTAGTAGAACTCTGGGTATCAACAACAGTTATTGTAAAGGTTTCGTCCTCACAAACTGCGTCTTCTGTAAGACCTGTATTTATAGTTAAACTAGGCAGAGGTGCAACCTTTAATGTTTTTGTTACTAGGGTTGAGCTACAAGTTCCATTAAACGCTATTAGACCTAAGGTAGAATCTGTCGATATTGTTCCAGCTGCTAAACTATAAGAATCTCCTGTAGCTACTTGTGAAGCACCTAAGTACCAATAATGTGTTATTCCACCAACAGGAGAAGTTGAGAAATTATAGTTTTGATCACTACAAACATTATAATCAGAAGTATCAGATGTAATAACAGGTGCAGAAACATTGGATACTACAGCAGAAATCTGAGGATAGGTCATTCCAACCGAACAAGAAACAGTTCCGCTAACAGCATAAGAGACTCTTCTTATAGTAATGTTTTCATAAATTTGAAAAGTTGATAGTGTATTTGTTGACAATGTGCTAGCTGTACTTGCTCCAGGGATATTTTCCCAAGGATCAGTATTGGTCTTAAACTGCCATTGATATTGTATTGATGCTGCAGAACTTCCTGCAGTTAAAGTTGCTGAAGATGTACTTAATACTCCACCACCATATATAGCACCGTTAATGATTCCACCATAACAAATTACTAAAGGGGCAGTTGTACTTATAGTTCCTGACGTTGCTAATCTAGGTACATAAATTGTTGTTGTACTTGCAACACTTCCATTAGGATTTTCAGCATTTACAGTAATAGTAGTTTCCGTAGCTACACCTGCAAGTGAAAAAATAACGATTCCAGTATCAGTATTTTGTCTAGAAACAAATGAACCATAACTTAATGTGTAGGTTGTACTAAGACTTAGTGTAGTATCGGAAACAGTTAAGGTAAAAGCCGAATTGGCACAAGTTATGTTATCAGCTCCAAGACTTGTAGATAAGGTTAGACTTGGTGTTTGGCTGAATGCAATGGTTGTTACAAATATAGCAGCTATAGCAAAAAGCCTTGATAATAAGTTATACCTAATATTTTTCAATTGTAACTATATTATATAGTTAACGAATTTAACCATTTAAAATTGCCTTTAAAAGGCTTTGTGTAAGTTTTAATTAAAGGATTTCTATTAATTATTTCAAGAACTTCTTTGATTTCATCCAATTATCATTATAAATTTTACCAATATATCTACTTCCCGAGTCATGTAAAAGCACAACAACAACATCTGTTTTTTTTAATTTATGTTTTAATTGTAATAAGCCTTTAATAGCTGCTCCACAGGAATTGCCAGCAAAAATACCTTCTTTTTTTGCTAATTTTCTTGTAAAAATAGCCGCATCTTTGTCTCTTACCTTTTCAAACAAATCGATAACTGAAAAATCAACATTTTCCGGTAAAATATCCTCCCCAATTCCCTCAGTTGTATATGGATATATTTCATTAGGATCAAAAATACCTGTTTCATGATATTTTTTGAATACAGATCCGAAGGTATCAATGCCCCATATTTTAATTTTTGGATTTTTTTTCTTTAAAAATTTTCCAACTCCAGAAATGGTTCCACCAGTTCCAACACCTACAATAAAATGTGTAATTTTTCCATCAGTTTGTTCCCAGATCTCTGGACCAGTTGATTCATAATGTGCCTGTGTATTAGAGGGGTTATCATATTGATTAACATACCAACTATTAGGAGTTTCTTTTGCAATTCGCTTTGAGGTACTATAGTAGGAGCGTGGATCCTCAGGAGTCACATCAGTGGGGCATACAACTACTTTAGCTCCAACTGCACGAAGAACATCAAATTTTTCTTTGGACTGTTTATCGTTAGAAACACAAATCAATTTATACCCTTTTACAATAGCTGCTAAAGCTAATCCCATTCCTGTATTTCCTGATGTTCCTTCAACAATGGTACCATTAGGTTTTAATCTTCCATCGCTCTCTGCATCCTCAATCATTTTCAAAGCCATACGGTCTTTCACCGAATTTCCAGGATTAAAACTCTCTAACTTTGCTAGAACCAATGCGTCTATATCGCTTGTGATTTTATTTAATTTTACTAGCGGGGTATTCCCAATAGTTTCAATAATTGAATTAAAGTATTTCATATAATTAAGTATTCGCAACAAAAATAACTTTTATTTTTTTGGTTTTTCATCTAAATCGAAGGACTTTAGAAGGACTAATAGTCAAAATTATTTTTAAAGGAATCCAAAGTAAAATAGATGAAATTAAAAGAAAAAATAAGTTCAGAGAAATTAGCTCTAATATAGATATTGCAACAGGTGCTTTACTCACAAAATAAGTTTTTGGATCTAATTTAATCCAACCCCAAAAGCTTTGAGAAAAATAAAAAGCTACACCGATTAAATTACCAATTAATAAACCTTTGGACATGACTATAACACCATTATATAAAAAGATTTTTTGAATAAACGTATTCTTTGCTCCAATGGATTTTAATAAACCTACCATTTTACTGCGCTCCAAAATTAAAACTAAAATCGCAGTTGCCATATTAATAACCCCTACAAGTAACATGACAATCAATATTATTAAAACGTTGAAATCAAATAATGCTATCCATTGAAAAATACTTAGAAATTGATTATAAATTGTTATGGAATTCAATTCAGAAGGTAAGCTATTATATATTTGATCTGCTGTATTTTGAATATTTGAAAAATTATTTACAAATATTTCGTATCCTCCAATTTCATTATCCTTCCATCGATTTAATCTCTGAATTTGCCGTAAATCGCCATAAATTAAATTCTGATCTATCTCAGGAAAACCAGAAAAATATATACCTGCAATAGTAAAACTTCTTTTATTAGGTAAAACCTGATTAAATTGATTTTGAAAAAATACGTTGGTTTCGTCTCCAACTTTTAAATCTAATAAACGCGATAAGGTTTCAGAAATAATAATTTCCTCACTTAAAGTATTAGATAAATTTGGAAAACGCCCTTTTACTAGAAAACTATCTAAAATTGACCAATCAAAATTTTCATTAACACCTTTAAACAAAATTCCTTCAAAATCAGAATCTGTTTTTAACATCCCAGGTTTTATTGCTACTGGATAAAAGCTTTTAATATTTTTTTTATTACTGATTAGTTCTCTCAAAAAGCCTGAATCTTCAAATGGTTGGATAGAAACTTTAGACTCATTATTTTCAAATAGAGTTACTAAAATATGACCATTAAAAGCACTTGTCTTATTTTGAATTTCTTTTTGAAGCCCTCTGCTTGTCGCCAGTGCGATTATTATTGAGGCTACACCTAATGCGACAGCAAATACAGCTATCTTGATTATTCGTGCAGAAACTGTATTTTTATACTGTTTATGACTCTGCATTTTACGAGCAAAAAACAAAGCTGTATTCAATTAAAAAAAATTAAAAATTTCATTATCAAAAATACATTTTTATTTTGGCTTCTTTTATTTATTTCTTTTAGCTCTGTAAGTCAAAAAAAAATACTTCCAGGAGCTTATCAAAAACACAGTTACTTACCGAAATTAGGTAAAAAAAAAGTTGGAGTTATAGCTCATCAAGCCAGTTTAGTTCCAAAAAATAATGAATCACAACATCTTATAGATTTTTTGTTAGAAAATAATGTTGATATTCATAGTATTTTTGCTCCAGAGCATGGTTTTAGAGGAATAGCAGATGCAGGAGAATTGATTGAAAATCAGCAAGATTCTAAAACAGGAATTCCTATAATTTCTCTCTATGGAAAAAATAAAAAACCCTCAGTTGATCAATTAACCGAAGTAGAAGTTATGGTCTTTGATCTTCAAGATGTAGGTGTGCGATTTTTTACCTATCTCTCAACTTTACATTTAGTTATGGAGGCCTGTGCAGAAAATAATATTCCTTTAATAGTATTGGATCGCCCTAATCCAAACTTACATTATGTAGATGGTCCTGTTATGGAAAAAAAATACACTAGTTTTTTAGGAATGCATCCAGTGCCGATTGTTTATGGTATGACTATAGGAGAATATGCTCGAATGATAAATGGAGAGGGATGGTTGAAAAGTAATATTACTTGTCAATTAAATGTTATCCCTGTAGAAAACTATTTTCGAAACTCTACTTATGAAATAACTGTAAGACCTTCTCCTAATCTTCCTAATGCTCAATCAATAGCATTATATCCGAGCTTATGCCTCTTGGAACAAACTGTTATGAGTGTTGGAAGAGGAACGGACTTTCAATTTCAAATATATGGTCATCCAAAACTTACTAATAATAATTTCTCTTTTACACCTGTTCCCAATTTTGGATCAAAAAATCCAAAATTTAAAAATATTCTTTGCTATGGAGTAGACTTGACTAAAGCTAATAGACCTAATCAGTTAAAGTTAAAATGGCTTATGGATGCGTATAGAAGTTTTCCTGATCCAAATAATTTTTTTTTAAAAGGATTTAATAGGATTGTAGGTAATTCTAATTTAAAAGAACAACTAATTTCAAGAGTAAATAAAAAGGAAATTAGAAAAAGTTGGGAACCTAAACTTAATGCATTTAAAGAAATTAGAAAAAAATATCTGATTTATAACTAAGGAATGTTTAAATATTTATGAGTTTGTAAAGAAACTTTCCATTTTGGATTTTGTAAAATATAATTCACTATTAAGGGCATAATTTTATCTCTTTTAGACCATTCAGGTTGTAAATATAAAATACAATTTCTATTTACTTTTTCTGCTTGTTTTTCAGCAAATCGAAGGTCATCATTGTTATAAATTATGACCTTGAGTTCATCAGCATAAGAGAAAGCAGCTTGAGTAGGTAATTTATTTTTTTTTGGTGAAAGACAAAACCAATCCCATTGGCCTGTAATTTTATATGCACCGGAGGTTTCGATATGAATTTGAATTTTTTTTTCCTTTAAGGCTTTAGTCAATGGAATCATATTCCACATTAAAGGCTCACCACCTGTTATTACAATTGTATTGGAGTACTTTATTGCTTGTGAAACAATATCATCAATAAGAATAACAGGATGTTTTTGAGCATCCCAGCTTTGCTTAACATCACACCAATGACAGCCAACATCACAGCCTCCAATGCGAATAAAATAAGCCGCACTTCCTTTATGATAGCCCTCACCTTGAATAGTATAAAATGCTTCCATCACTGGTAACGCAATTCCGATATTAACTTTGTCCTGTAAAGTTTTTCCCATCATATGCAAAGATACCACTTTATAACAGCCATGAACTAAAATTATGTACCTTTACTTATGGCATTATTATCACCGTTCCATCTAGCTATTCCTGTTAAGGATCTTCAAACTTCAAAATATTTTTATGAAAAGATTTTAGGTTGTAATCCTGGAAGGTATTCTAATGAATGGGCAGACTATTCTCTTTTTGGACATCAACTAGTTTTACATGAAGACAAAAACCATGAAGGACATAAACATTTCAATGAAGTGGATGGAAAATCAGTACCAATACCGCACTTTGGAGTAGTATTAGAATGGGATGTATTCAGAACTTTTAGCCAAAAGTTGAAAGACAATAATATTGAATTCCAAATCCCTCCCTACCTTCGATTTGAAGGTTTACCTGGTGAACAGCAGACAATGTTCTTTTATGATCCATCCGAAAACGCATTAGAATTTAAAAGCTTTAAAAACATAGATCAATTATTTATTTCCTAATAAATGAATTTTTTTTATTTGACCTTCGAGAAAATTTTTGCTTCAGTTTTTGCAGTTAGAATCCAGAAAATAATCGAAAAAATTATTTTAATACTTGCCTCGTCTGGATTTTTCATTCATCTAGGACTAATTTTTCTTAAATCTCATGGAATTATATTCTTACCCTCTCTTAATCCAGAATTATTTAATGATCCTATTTCTGCTATTTATACTCCTTTTTCGCTAATTCTAGTTTATGAAGTCTATTTACTTCTTTTTTATTTACCTCGATCATTCACATCATGCGTTTCCAAGCAATTTGAAATAATATCATTAATTGTTATTCGAAAAATTTTTAAGGATATTCCACAAATGGAACTTGCAGATAATTGGATGAGTAGTTCACACAATCTTGAATTAGTTATTGATTTACTTGGATTTTTAATATTATTCCTTTTGATTTTTTTATTTAATCGAAGTAAAAAACGCTTACCTAAAAACCCTGTAAATAATATAAGATTGCAAAGATTTATTTCCTCAAAAAAAATTGTTAGCGTAATACTTTTTGGAGTTTTAGGATTGATGCTTTTATCTTCTCTTGGTAATTGGATTATAAATTTTATTAATCAAAAAAGTGATTTAAATATTGATGGTCTTTTCTTTAATCAATTTTTTACATTATTAATTTTAGCAGATGTAGTGATTCTGCTTATATCATTCCGTTATACAGAAGAATACAGTAAACTAATACGAAATACAGGTTTTATTATTGCTACAATTTTAATCAGACTTTCATTCTCAGCTGAGGGTTATCTAACAATGGTTTTGATTTTGACTGGAGTTATTTTCGCCTATTTGATTTTACAAATCTTTAATGCGATTGAAAATCCTAAAGCTAATTCGACTGCCTAGCCAATAAAGTATTTTGTAATAACATCGCAATTGTCATAGGCCCAACACCACCTGGAACAGGAGTAATAAAACTGGCTTTTTTTGCAACTTCCTCATAAGCCACATCACCTTTGATAAGATAACCTTTTGGATGTTCTTTATCAGGAACACGAGTAATTCCAACATCTATAATTACAGCACCTTCTTTTACCATATCAGCTGTTAGGTATTCGGGTATCCCAAGAGCCATTATAACAATATCAGCACTTCGAGTAAGTTTCTCTAAGTTTTCTGTTTGACTGTGAGCAACGGTAACTGTAGCATTTCCTGCTGGCCCTTTCTGACTCATTAAGATACTAATTGGACGACCTACAATATGACTTCGCCCCACTACTACACAATGTTTTCCATTAGTAGAAACTTTGTATCGCTCTAGCAACTGCATTATTCCAAAAGGTGTTGCTGGTATAAAGGCATTGAGCTCAAGAGACATTCGCCCAAAATTAGTTGGATGAAAACCATCAACATCTTTTTTAGGATCTATAGCTAAAAGAATTTTTTCTTCATTTATATGTTTTGGTAGCGGTAGTTGAACGATGTATCCATCAAGGTTATCGTCCTGATTTAAATCTTGAATATGCTTTAAAAGTTCCTCCTCACTAATATTTGATTCTAAACGAATCAGTGTAGAATCAAAACCAACATATTCACAGGATCTAACCTTGCTCCCAACATAAGTGAGACTAGCTCCATCACTTCCAACTAGAACAGCCGCAAGATGAGGAGGACGTTTTCCGAGATCTTTCATAGCAGATACAGTTTCCTTTATTTCCTCTCTTATCTCGTTTGAAGTTTTTTTTCCGTCTAAGATTTCCATATTTTCTAGCGCATATTTTGCATCATTTGCATCATTTGCTGACTCTTACCGCCCTGCATCATTTTCATCATCTTACCCATTTGTTCAAATTGCTTAATTAACTGGTTTACTTCTTGAATAGATTTACCGGACCCTCTGGCAATTCGAATTTTTCTGCTGTGATTAATTAAATGAGGTTGAGATCTTTCCCTAGGAGTCATTGAACTGATAATTACTTCAATACCCAAAAAAGCATTATCATCTATTTCGATTCCTTTAGTAATTTTTCCTGCTCCAGGAATCATACCCATCAAATCTTTCATATTTCCCATTTTTTTCACTTGTTGAATTTGGGAAAGGAAGTCATCAAACCCAAATTGATTTTTAGAAATTTTTTTATTGATACGTCGAGCTTGATCTTCATCGAACTGTTCTTGGGCTCTTTCTACTAAGGAAACCACATCACCCATTCCAAGTATTCTATCTGCCATTCGATCTGGATAAAAAACATCAAGTGCTTCCATTTTTTCTCCAGTGCCAATAAATTTGATCGGTTTGTCAACAACGGACTTAATAGATAAAGCAGCTCCACCCCTGGTATCTCCATCAAGCTTTGTTAGGATCACACCATCAAAATTTAATATATCATTAAAAGCCTTGGCAGTATTAACAGCATCTTGTCCTGTCATAGAATCAACAACAAAAAGAGTTTCTGAAGGTTTTGTTGCAGAGTGAATTGATTTTATCTCATCCATTAAAATATTATCAATAGCAAGACGACCAGCAGTATCAATTATTACCACATCATTTTTATCCCTTTTGGCATTTTTCAGGGCAGCTGTTGCAATTTTGACAGGGTCTTTTTCCTCCCGATCTTCATATAAAGGAACTCCAACTTGGCCAGCTAAAATAGCTAATTGATCAATTGCAGCAGGTCGGTAAACGTCACAGGCTACTAGTAAAGGTCTTTTCTTATATTTTTTTTGTAAATAGAGTGCTAATTTGCCTGAAAAAGTAGTCTTTCCAGAACCTTGAAGTCCTGACATTAAAATTATGGTAGGCTCTTCATTCAAATTAATTTTTACAGATTCTGCCCCCATAAGTTTAGTCAACTCATCTTTTACAATTTTAACCATTAGCTGTCCTGGTTGTAAACTTGTTAAAACCTTTTGACCAATTGCCTTTTCTTTAACTTTAACTGTAAATTCTTTTGCAATCTTAAAATTTACATCTGCATCTAATAATGCTCTTCTTACTTCTTTAAGTGTCTCAGCTACATTAATCTCAGTGATTTTCCCATGACCCTTAAGTACCTGAAAAGCTTTATCTAATTTGCCGCTAAGATTATCAAACATTTTTAATTTAATTTGGGTTAAAACAAAAGTAAGAAATGCGTCTTAATTAATTGCTATTCTGATTAGGCGAATGAAACATTAATCCCATTACGATAACATGAGGAAATGTAATAGCAGCCAAAAATGAAAAGAAAACTGATAAGTATTGATCTTTTGGAAGGGTGCCAAAAAAATACATTGTTACTAATCCAATTAAAGCCATAATCCAATATAAAAAGGCAGATTTGAAATATTTCAAATATGGTCGATCCTCTTTTTCAGGGTAAAGATATTTGATTTGAGACTTCAATGAAGGTAAACTATGCCAAATTACAAAGTAAATCCCAAATCCAAAAAGTAAAGATCCTGTATAGAAAAGAATAGCTAATGCTCCTAAAAGGAATATTTCTAATAATATATGTTTGATATTTTTTAATTTAATGAAAATGTATCCCAAAAAAATATTCCCTGTAATTATCAATGAAACAAAAAAAAATTGATAGGGTATATGAACAGATGAAATTCGAAAAATAATTTCCTCAACTTGAGAATAGTGAAAAGAGAAAAGCATTAAAAAAATTAAAGATCCGTAAGTAATATAGAACGGCAATGGCCTTTTAATATCATTCAATTTATCTTGCCAATGTTGTTCTCCAAAGTGATAACAGCTTACTGCTACAAAACTTAATAAAGCTATACCTGGTATAAAGTAGAATAATAATATACCTGAAAAAACCACTACTAAATAAATTAATAAAAAAGAAACACCAAAAAGAGAGTTAATTTTCATTTTTTTACTGGATAAAATTTTAATATCGTTTGCTCCATGAAGAATACCAAAGGATAAAATACCCAAACTTGAGGCTATATTTTGAAGGTTTTCAGAACAAAAAAGTGTGAAAACAATACAAATTAATGTAAAAAATAAAGAAAATATAAACTTTTTAGTTATTGTAAATGAAGAAGTTAATGCTTTCAAGAGAAAATATTTATTAAAAACAAAGCAAATAAGTTTAATTTTTTCTAAATTTATCTAAACAAAAATAAATAATTGATTAAATCATGGAAAAAATTCTAAGTTTAATGACTGTAGTGCCAGCAATGGCCACAGACGACTATGTTGGATTCACATTCTTCATAGGATGTATGGCGATGATGGCAGCATCAGCGTTCTTCTTTCTTCAAATGAACTCATTTGACAACAAATGGAAAACTTCTATTTTGGTGTCAGGTTTAATTACGTTCATTGCAGCAGTACACTATTGGTACATGCGTGACTATTGGGCAACTAATATGACCTCCCCTACATTTTTTAGATATGTAGATTGGATACTAACTGTACCTTTAATGTGTGTTGAATTTTATCTAATCCTTAAAGCAGCTGGTGCTACAAAACAATTAATGTGGAAAATGATTTTTGCTTCTATTGTGATGTTAGTTACTGGATATTTTGGAGAAGCTGTTTACACGAGTCAAGCTCAAATTTGGGGTCTTGTATCAGGTATTGCTTATTTCTACATCGTATATGAAATTTGGATGGGTGGTGCTTCGAAGTTGGCAGCCGCTGCAGGCGGAGCTGTTCAATCAGCCCACAAAACACTTTGCAAGTTTGTATTAATTGGATGGGCTATTTATCCAATCGGATACATGGCTGGTACTGAAGGATGGTACAGCGGAATATTCGGTGGACTTCAGATGGATGTAATTTACAATGTAGGTGACGCTATCAATAAAATTGGTTTTGGTTTAGTTGTATACCAATTAGCTGTAGACTCCAAATAATTAATTTTATCTTAGTAGTAGTGTATTTCAACATACTATGAAAAATTCTAAAAATCGCTCCAATGGAGCGATTTTTTTTACATTCTATCTGGAACTTTAAACCCTAAAAGACCTGATGAACTTGATATCACCTCAGCAACTTTTTGTGACAGCGCAACTCTAAAATTTCTCAATTCTATATCTTCAACTCCTAGAACAGATATATTTTGATAAAAAGCATTATAACTCTTTGCTAAATCATATAAATAATTTGCTATTATTGCTGGACTATATTCTTCTCGAGCAAGAATAACAAATTCTGGATAACTTCCTAAGAGTTTTATTAACTCTCTTTCTTTAGGTTCTAAAATTAATGTAGTTTTAAATTCACGAATCGGTGCTGATGAACTTTTAATCAATGTTTTTATTCTTGCATGAGTATATTGGATAAAAGGTCCTGTATTCCCATTAAAATCAATCGAGGCTATAGGGTCAAAAAGAATATTTTTTTTTGGGTCAATCTTTAGAATGAAATATTTCAACGCACCAAGACCGATTATTTGGTATAAATTTTCAAGTTCTTCAGATGATAAAGAATCTAGCTTTCCATACTCTTGACAAACATGTTTTGCTTGGTTAATCATATCATTCATTAAATCATCAGCATCAACAACAGTACCTTCTCGGCTTTTCATTTTGCCACTTGGTAAATCAACCATCCCATAACTTAGGTGATAAAGAGATTTAGTCCAGTCAAAACCTAATTTTTTTAATATTAGAAACAGAACTTTAAAATGATAGTCTTGTTCATTCCCGACTGTATAGACTATACCTTTAAGACTAGGTTCCTCTTCAAATCTTTTAAGAGCTGTACCTAGATCTTGTGTCATATATACTGATGTTCCATCTGATCGGAGAAGAATTTTTTGATCTAAACCATCATCAGAGAGATCTACCCAAACTGATCCATCTTTCTTTTTATAAAAAATATTATTTTCAATACCTTTTTTAATAATTTTTTTTCCAAGTAAATATGTTCTACTTTCATAATAGTATGAATCAAACGTAACACCTAAGTTTTTATATGTAGTATTAAATCCTGAATAGACCCATTTATTCATTTTTTCCCATAAAGAACGAATCTCATGATCATTATCTTCCCAAAGTCGAAGCATATTTTGAGCTTCAATCATTAAAGGAGCTGATCGCTTTGCCTCTTCTTGAGTCAGTCCGTCATCAATGAGACTTTGTATTTCTTTTTTGTATTCAGATTCAAAAATAATGTAGTATTTTCCTACTAACTGATCTCCTTTAAGGTTAGAATTTTCCGGAGTTTCATTTTTTCCGTATTTCTTCCAGGCAACCATGGATTTACAAATATGTATTCCGCGATCATTAATGATTTGAGTTTTAATTACGTGAATTCCATTTGCTTCTAGAATCCTGGCAACTGAATAGCCTAATACATTATTTCTTATATGACCCAAGTGAAGCGGTTTATTTGTATTTGGAGATGAAAATTCTACCATCATAGTAGGAGATTCTTCGGTTAAAATTTTATGTCCGTAATTTTTTAATTTATAAATGGATTGAAATTGTTCTAAATAAAAAGTATCACTTAAGCTCAAATTCAGAAATCCTTTCACTACATTATATCCTGTAACTGCTTTATGACTATTTAACAGAATTTCACCTATATCCTCAGCTAATTTTTCAGGATTTATTTTGATATACTTTAATAATGGAAAAACAAGTAATGTAATATCTCCTAGGAATTCTTTTCTTGTATTTTGAAACTCAAAAGTGTCTATATCAACTTGAAATTTATCTTTTAAGAAGCCATTTATATGATTATTGAAATGAATATTATAATTCATACTCATGTTGTAATTTGGTAATAAAGATAATTATTATCAATTGATTATACTGCCTTAGTTTAATGGCTTATCTTTATAATATGTTACTAAATATTTCATACAATGATCCTAATCAAAGGAAGCTTATTGAAAAACTTGTAGGTAAAGCATTTTCCCTTCAAAAACGATGGAGTATGGGTGGAATTGGTTCTGAAAAATTAATTATAAAAAGCTCATCAGTTGATATTCATAATTTATTGATACTAGACCAAAACGTTAATATTTGTAATATAGAATTGCGACCAAAGGGAATTATTATTCGGTTTAGAAGTTTACTAGAGACATATGGGCTTATCATACCTTATTATAAACTAAAATTGTACAAAGGCAAGTCTCAAGAATATTCCATTTTTCTAGACAATCATTACATTAAAATACTTGCAGATAGAAAAGGTATACACAGTTTCTTTAAAAAAATTAATAACCATAAAGTTTCAAACACACCACCCTCAATAGACAGAATATAGTAAATTTAAATAGTCCGTTTGGTGTTTCCTGTATAAATTTGGCGTGGTCTTCCTATTGGTTCTTTGTTTTTTCTCATTTCTGCCCACTGAGCGATCCATCCAGGTAATCTTCCCAAAGCAAACATTACCGTAAACATTTCTGTTGGAATTCCTAAAGCACGATAAATGATTCCAGAATAAAAATCAACATTTGGATATAATTTACGATCAATAAAGTATGAATCATTAAGTGCTTCCTCTTCCAGACTTTTTGCAATATTTAAAATTGGATCATTGATTCCTAGTTCACCTAAAACTTGATCAGCTGATTTTTTTATGATACGTGCCCTTGGATCAAAATTCTTGTATACCCGATGACCAAAACCCATTAATCTAAAACTGTCATTCTTATCTTTTGCTCTAGCCATGAATTTTTTTGTGTCACCACCATCTCTTTTAATTGCTTTAAGCATTTCGATAACGCCCTGATTTGCACCACCGTGAAGCCTACCCCAAAGAGCTGAAACACCAGCAGATACAGATGCAAAAAGCCCAGCTTCAGATGAACCAACAATTCGCACTGTAGAGGTAGAGCAGTTTTGTTCGTGATCAGCATGTAGAATCAATAACTTATTTAAAGCATTGACCACTACAGGACTGGGTTTAAAGTCTTGATGTGGTAGCTTAAACATCATATGGGCAATATTTTCGACATAAGAAAGTGAAGTATTGGCATAATTAAGCGGAAGTCCTTTCACTTTTCTATGAGTCCATGAAGCTAGAATGGGGAATTTTGCAATTAACATAATAATTGCTTCACGCATATCATCTTCTGATTCAATATCAACTGAAGAAGGATTAAATGCAATTAATCCTGAAGTTAAGGAAGATAAAATACCCATTGGGTGAGCTGATTTGGGGAAACTTTTTAATATTAATTTTAAATCTTCATCTACTAAAGAATCTTTTCTTATTTCATCATTTAATAGGTTTAATTCTTTTTCTGTAGGCATGTTTCCAAAAATTAAGAGAAATGCCACTTCTAAGAAACTCACGTTTTTACATAAATCTTCAATTGAATATCCTCTATGACGTAAGATCCCTTCTTCACCATTTAAGAAAGTTATCTGACTAGTACATGATCCAGTATTTTTGTATCCAGGGTCATATGTAATCAAGCCTGTTTGAGACCTAAGTGTTTTGATGTCAATTCCTTTCTCATTTTCGGATCCCATGATTAAGGGAAATTCAAATTCTTTGTTTTTGTATTTTAGTTTTACTTTTTCGCTCATCCTTTTGTATTTTGTGTATTAAGGTAAACTTTTAATTTACCTTTTTTATTAGTGGTTAAAAGCCTTTTCTTTAGGGAAGTGAGCTAAATCATCTAACTCTTCTTCAATTCTAAGAAGTTGATTATACTTTGCCATACGGTCACTTCGTGAGGCTGATCCTGTTTTTATTTGACCTGTATTTAAAGCAACAGCTAAGTCAGCAATTGTGTTGTCTTCCGTTTCTCCAGACCGGTGAGACATTACCGAAGTATAACCAGCCCGGTGAGCCATTTTAACAGCAGCTATAGTTTCTGAAAGTGTTCCGATTTGATTTACTTTAATCAAAATTGAGTTAGCAATTCCTTCTTCAATCCCTCTATTAAGTCGTTTTACATTAGTTACAAACAAATCGTCACCTACAAGTTGAATATGATTTCCAGCCATCTCGGTTAGAAGTTTCCACCCTTCCCAATCGTTTTCATCCATCCCATCTTCTATAGAGATAATAGGATATTTTTTTGCTAAATCTGCAAGATAAGTTGCTTGCTCTTTAGAACTTCTCCTTAATCCCTTCTCTCCTTCGAAAAGTGTATAATCATAAATACCTTCTTTATAAAATTCAGCAGCCGCACAATCTAATGCTATCATCACCTGAGAACCTGACTTATATCCTGCATTTTCAATTGCCTTAATAATAGTTTCTAAAGCATCTTCGGTTCCATCTAATTTTGGTGCAAAACCGCCTTCATCTCCTACGGCAGTACTTAAATTACGCTGATGTAAAACATTTTTAAGGTTATGAAAAATCTCGGAACCCATCCTCATTGCTTCTGTAAATGAAGAAGCTCCAACAGGCATAACCATAAATTCTTGAAATGCTATTGGAGCATCAGAATGAGAACCACCATTTATGATATTCATCATAGGGACAGGAAGTGTATTTGCGTTTACACCACCTATATATCGATAAAGTGGTAGTCCAAGTTCATTAGCCGCTGCTTTAGCAACAGCTAATGATACGCCTAAAATTGCGTTAGCACCAAGTTTTGATTTATTTGGTGTACCATCTAATTTTATCATTATATTGTCGAGATGTTCTTGTTCAAAAACTGATACTCCAATTATTTTTTCAGAAATTTCTTTATTTACATTTTCAATCGCTTTAGAGACAGCTTTTCCCATATAAGAATTTCCCCCGTCACGTATTTCGACAGCTTCATGCTCCCCTGTTGAGGCGCCAGAAGGTACAGCAGCCCTTCCCATAATTCTATTTTCTGTTATTACATCAACTTCAACTGTAGGGTTTCCCCTTGAATCAAATATCTGTCTGGCGTGTACTTTAATGATAATACTCATATAGTTTGAATTCTAATTTTTTTAATTATTAATGTAATTTTTAAAAATATCAAAGAGATAGGTTGCGTCATTTGGCCCGGGTCCAGCCTCAGGATGATATTGAACTGAAAAACACTTTTTATTTTTCATACGCATACCTGCTAGAGTCTCATCATTAAGATGGACATGAGTAATTTCAATTTCTGGATGTACTTTAGCTGCTTTCATATCTACTGCAAATCCATGATTTTGAGAAGTGATTTCACCTTTTCCCGTTATTAAGTTTTTTACAGGATGATTAATTCCACGATGTCCATTAAACATCTTAAAGGTTGGAATACCGTTAGCTAAAGCTATGATTTGATGTCCTAAACAAATCCCAAAAAGAGGCTTATTATTTTCTATAATGGCTTTAGCAACAGCCTGAACTTTTTTTAGTGGCTTTGGATCACCAGGGCCGTTTGAAATAAAATAGCCATCTGGTTTCCATGCTTCAAGCTCTTCAAAAGTTGTATTGTATGGAAAAACTTTAACAAACATATCACGTTCGATCATATGATTTAAAATATTTCTCTTTATTCCTAAATCTAGGGCAGCAATTTTATATTTAGCACCAGGATCCCCTAGGGTGTAAGCTTCTCGAGTGGAGACCTTTGATGCTAATTCTAAACCTTCCATGATTGGGGCTTGAGATAATTTTTTAAGTAATCGTTCTTCTTTTTCAGTTTTAGTTGAGATCACCGCATTCATAGCACCATTTTCACGTATATAATTTACTAATGCACGAGTATCAACATCACAAATAGTAACTAGCTTGTAGTACTCTAAATAGCTCTGCAAAGACTCTTCCCCTGAAGGGCGCGAGTAACTAAAGCTAAAATCCTTACATATTAAACCTGAAATTGATATTGCCTTAGATTGAGATTCTTGTTTAATAACCCCATAGTTTCCAATATGAGTATTGGTAGTTACCATAAGTTGACCATAATATGACGGATCGGTAAAAATCTCCTGGTAGCCAGTCATACCTGTATTAAAACAAATTTCTCCAAAAGCACTTCCTTGAATTCCAATAGACTTACCAAAAAACTGAGTCCCATCTGCAAGAAGTACGAATGCTTTATTTTTAGATCTATATTCCATACAATACAAAATAAATCAAAAAAAAGGATAAACTAAAACGTTTATCCTTTAATATAATTAGGATTTAAAAAAAAGATACTATTCGCTTCCCTTTTCATCCTTATCAGATTTAGTTTGTGATTTAGATGGTTCATTTATAACTGCTTCTTTAGTCGGAGGTTCTTCATCATTTGAACTTTTTTCAATAACATCTGTTACTTTTTGAATACTTTCATTTTTAACTTTACTGCTGCCTCGCCTTCTTGACTTTTTCTTAGGCTTAGCTTCTAAACTGTAGACCTCATTGAAATCAACCAATTCTATCATTGCCATAGAAGCATTATCGCCAAGTCGATTTCCAAGTTTAATTACTCGGGTATATCCTCCTGGTCTATCTCCCACTTTTACAGCAACTTCTCTAAACAACTCTACAACTGCACTTTTATTTCTCAAGGAAGAGAAAGTTAGTCTTCTGTTGTGAGTAGTATCTGATTTAGATTTTGTAATTAATGGCTCAATAAATTGCTTGAGGGCTTTAGCTTTAGTTAAGGTAGTATTGATTCGTTTATGTTCAATTAAAGAACATGCCATATTAGCTAGCATTGATTTTCTGTGGGCCTTTTTTCGACCTAAATGCATTACTTTTTTTCCGTGTCTCATTTTTTTTATTTAAAAATGTGAGTTAATCTTTATCTAATTTGTATTTAACTAAGTCCATACCAAATGAAAGGCCTTTAAGAACCACTAACTCCTCGAGCTCAGTTAGTGATTTTTTCCCAAAGTTTCTAAATTTCATCAAATCGTTTTTATTGTAAGAAACTAAATCTCCTAGTGTATCCACTTCAGCTGCCTTAAGGCAATTTAATGCTCTAACCGATAGATCCATATCAACTAACTTTGTTTTTAATAATTGACGCATGTGAAGAGATTCTTCATCATATGTCTCTGTCTGAGCTATTTCGTCTGCCTCAAGAGTAATTCTTTCATCTGAAAACAGTAAAAAGTGATGAATTAATGTTTTAGCTGCTTCAGTAAGAGCATCCTTTGGATGAATAGAGCCATCTGAAATAATTTCAAATATGAGTTTTTCATAATCTGTCTTTTGCTCAACTCTGAAATTTTCAATACTATACTTAACATTTTTTATAGGAGTAAAAATAGAATCAATAGCGATCACACCAAGTTCAGTGTTATTTTTTTTATTTTCTTCTGCTGGGACATATCCTCTTCCTTTTTCAATGGTTATTTCCATATTTAATTGTATACTTTTTTCCAAGTTGCAAATTACCAAGTCAGGATTCAATACTTGAAAAGCTGAAATAAATTTTTGGAAATCTGCAGCTTTTAGCTGTTCTTGACCTCCTATAGAGATAGAAACTTTTTCTTCTTCTAGTTCTTCAATTTGTCTTTTGAATCGAACTTGCTTGAGGTTTAGAATAATTTCTGTAACATCTTCTACTACTCCAGAGATTGTTGAGAATTCGTGTTCAACGTTTTCTATTTTTACAGAGGTAATCGCGAAGCCTTCTAGGGAAGACAGTAAAACACGCCTCAGTGCATTTCCAACTGTTAATCCATATCCTGGTTCGAGAGGGCGAAACTCAAATTTGCCTTCGAATTCGGATGAATCAATCATAATTACTTTATCGGGTTTTTGAAAATTCAATATTGCCATAATTTGCTTCCGTTTACTTATTTAGAATATAGTTCGACTATTAGTTGTTCTTTAATGTTTTCTGGAATTTGTATTCGCCCAGGTAAATTTATATAAGTTCCTTGAAGCTGGTCATTATTCCAACTCAGCCACTCATATATCGATGAATCCTTTTCTTTTGCTTCTACAATGATGTTTAAAGACTTAGATTTTTCTCTAACCCCTACAACATCTCCCACTTTTACTTGGTAAGAAGGTATATTTACTATAGAATTATTTACAGTTATATGTCGGTGCGACACCAATTGTCTAGCACCTCTTCTGGAGGTTGATAAACCAAAACGATAAACAATGTTATCTAATCTAGATTCACACAATTGTAGCAAAGCCTCACCGGTTACACCTTTACTCCTACTTGCTTTTTCAAAAAGATTGCGAAATTGACGCTCTAAGATACCATAAGTAAACTTTGCCTTTTGCTTTTCCATTAATTGAATTGCATATTCCGACTTCTTTCCTCTTCGCTTTGCATTTCCATGTTGTCCTGGAGGATAATTTCTTTTTTCAAAGGATTTATCATCTCCAAAGATTGGCTCGCCAAATTTACGAGCAATTTTTGTTTTTGGACCAGTATATCTTGCCATTTAATTCTTTTTTTATTTGGATTGAACGCTATGAATTAAGGTCACTTCCTTCGATAGCTTTTTATCAGTCCAGGGTTATTTTATTATACTCTTCTTCTTTTTGGAGGTCTACAACCGTTATGCGGAAGTGGGGTGACATCAATGATTTCTAGAACTTCAATTCCACTATTGTGTAGTGAACGAATTGCAGACTCTCGTCCATTACCAGGACCTTTAACAAATACTTTTACTTTACGTAAACCAGCTTCTTGAGCTGTCTTTGAACAGTCTTCAGCAGCGGTTTGTGCTGCATAAGGAGTATTTTTTTTAGAACCTCTAAAGCCCATCTTTCCAGCTGAAGACCAGGAAATAACTTCTCCTTTATTATTCGTAAGAGAAATTATAATGTTATTAAATGAAGCCGTTATGTGTGCTTCACCAATGGACTCGACGATTACTTTTCTTTTTTTACTTGCTGTTTTAGCCATAATTGGGGATTGCTATTTAGTTACTTTCTTTTTATTTGCTACAGTTTTACGTTTTCCCTTTCTAGTACGCGAATTGTTTTTTGTTCGTTGTCCGCGTAACGGAAGACCTGTTCGGTGGCGAATACCTCGATAACATCCTATATCCATTAAACGTTTTATGTTTAATTGCACCTCTGATCGCAGCTCACCTTCAATCTTGAAAGAAGCAACTACTTCTCGAATTCTTGATGTTTCTTCATCTGTCCAGTCTTGAACTTTTTTGCTTTCATCCACTTTTGCAGATATCAAAATGGATTGTGCACGACTTTTACCAATACCGAAAATATAAGTTAAGGAAACAACTCCTCTTTTTTGCTTTGGAATGTCTACTCCTGATATTCTAGCCATAATTAACCTTGTCTTTGTTTAAATCTAGGGTTCTTTTTATTTATAACGTACAGACGCCCTTTTCGTCTAACGATTTTACAATCTGCACTTCGTTTTTTCAATGATGCTCTAACTTTCATGTCAATTGTTGAATATATTAAAATCTAAATGTTATTCTAGCTTTCGATAGATCATAAGGGCTCATTTCTAATTTGACCTTATCACCTGGCAATAGTTTGATATAATGCAAACGCATTTTTCCTGAGATATGAGCAGTCACAACATGACCGTTTTCCAGTTCTACACGAAACATTGCATTGGACAGTGCTTCTATAATAGTACCCTCTTGTTCTATTGCTTCTTGTTTTGCCATATATTAATTTATGCTTCTTCTCATTTTACCTGATTTCATTAGTCCGTCATAATGCCTATTTAGTAAATAAGAGTTGACTTGTTGAATTGTATCTATAGCTACGCCCACCATAATCAAAAGGGAAGTTCCTCCATAAAAAAGGGCCCATCCTTGTTGAATACCAATTAGCTTCACAACGACTGCAGGAAATACTGCAATTCCAGCAAGGAAAAGAGATCCTGGAAAAGTTATGTGTGACATAACCGTATCTAAATATTCTGAAGTTTCATTTCCAGGTCGTATACCGGGAACAAAACCACCACTTCGTTTTAAATCATCAGACATTTTATTTGTAGGAACTGTTATAGCTGTATAAAAATAAGTGAATATAATAATCAGAACAGCAAATAATATATTATACCACAATCCAAATATATCAGAAAAATTTGCTTGAATCCATTGGCCTGTATCTGAGTCGCCTAAAGCGCTTCCAATATATACTGGAGCAAACATGAGAGCCTGGGCAAAAATAATAGGCATCACTCCAGATGCATTTAATTTAAGCGGGATATATTGACGTGATCCATAAATGGATCTATTAGATGTGTTTCCTCCAGCCTGTCGTCGAGCATATTGTACTGGAATACGTCTGACTGCAAGTGTTAATAAAACAGACAAAAGAATAATAACTATCCATAAAACCAATTCAATTAAAATTAGCATTGGACCACCATTATTTTCTGATACCCTGGATACAAATTCCTGAGTGAAAGATAGGGGGAGGTTAGCAATAATTCCAACCATAATAAGAAGAGATATACCATTACCAATTCCCTTATCTGTTATTTTTTCACCCAACCACATGGCAAAAATAGTACCTGTGACAAGAATAATTACAGAAGAACCAATAAACATGGGCCCTTTACCAAGAATAAAAGCACTTTCAGGAACCCCTAATGCACTTAGACCAAATAAATATGCAGGTGCTTGAACAATACAAATACCGATAGTCAGCCACCTTGTAATCTGGTTAATTGTCTTTCTTCCACTCTCTCCTTCTTTCTGAAGTTTTTGAAGATAAGGAACTGCAATACCCATCAATTGAACTACGATTGAAGCGGATATGTAAGGCATAATTCCCAAAGCGAATACGGAGGCGTTAGCAAAAGCTCCTCCTGTAAAAGCATTTAAAATTCCTAAAAGACCTCCCCCGTCAGTACGGCTACTTAATGCTGCTAACTGAACAGGATCTATCCCTGGTAAAACGACTTGTGCTCCAATTCTATATACCAATAACATCCCTAAAGTAAGAAGTACACGATCACGCAGTTCTTCAATTTTATAAATGTTATAAAGGGTTTCTAAAACTTTTTTCATTTATGGATATATTATATATTGACAGCTTCTCCTCCTGCTTTTTCAATTGCTGCTTTAGCAGACAATGAAAATTTATGTGCAAAAATTTTAATTGAGCTATCCAATTTTCCTCTTCCTAAAATTTTAATTAAATCATCTTTATGTGCTAATCGCAATTCAATTAATTGCTCTATTTTTAATTCTTTACTAATTTTTTTATCCGAAATCAAATCTTGAATTGTATCCAAGTTTATCCCCCGGTAATCTTTTCTATTTATATTTTTGAATCCAAATTTAGGAACTCGTCTTTGTAAAGGCATTTGTCCGCCTTCAAAACCTAATTTTTTTGAGTAACCTGAACGAGATTTTGCTCCTTTATGACCACGTGACGCAGTACCACCTTTACCAGAAGACTGACCCCTGCCTAGGCGTTTTCCAGCTCCTTTAGTAGATCCCTTAGCAGGACTTAAATTTTCTAAACTCATAACGAATTAATTATAATTTAGTAACCGATACCAAATGTTTTACTTTTTCAATCATTCCTAATATACCTGGAGTCGCCACATGTGAAACTTCTTTTCCAATACCTCTAAGTCCTAAAGACTCCAAAGTTCTTTTTTGAGTTTGCAAACGCTTGATACTACTTTTAATTTGTTTTATTTTTATTTTTTCCATCTTGTATGTGGTTATCCATTAAAAACCTTATCGATAGAAATTCCCCTTTGCTCGGCAATACGTTGAGGATTTCTTAATTGTAACAATGCATCAAAAGTTGCTTTGACAACATTGTGAGGGTTAGATGAACCTTGAGACTTAGAAAGGACATTATGAACACCAACAGCATCTAAAACCGCACGTACTGCTCCTCCAGCTATTACTCCAGTCCCTTCGGAAGCCGGTTTTAAAAACACACGAGCTCCACCAAATTTGCCTTTTTGTTCATGAGGTAATGTTCCTTTATCAATAGGGATACGAATCAAATTTTTTTTTGCATCTTCAACAGCCTTTGCAATAGCTTCTGAAACCTCTTTTGATTTTCCAAGACCTTGACCTACGACGCCATTTTCGTCACCCACCACAACTATTGCAGAAAAACCAAATGCACGTCCTCCTTTTGTTACTTTTGTTACACGTTGTACACCAACTAATCTGTCTTTTAAATCTAAACCAGCAGGCTTTACTAATTCTACATTTTTATAATTTTGATACATATGCTAATTAAAATTTTAATCCACTCTCACGAGCTCCTTCGGCAAGTGCTTTTACTCTACCATGATATAAATAGCCTCCACGATCGAATTTAACTTCCAAAAGACCTGCTTTAGATGCTAGTTCACCAATTCTTTTTCCAACTGAAGACGCGATTTCAATCTTACCTGCTAACTTCATATTGGTTATTTCCTTCTCACGAGAAGATGCTGCTATAATAGTTTTTCCATTTTGGTCATCTATAATCTGTGCATAAATTTCTCTATTGCTTCTGTATACAGACAAACGAGGAAAACTTGGAGTACCAATTATAATTTTTCGAATTCTGTTTCGTATTCTTTTTCTACGATCTAATTTTGTTAATCCCATGATTTTAAATTATGCTGATTTACCCGCTTTTCTTCTTATATATTCACCTACAAACTTCACACCTTTCCCTTTGTATGGCTCCGGTTTTCTGAAGGATCGAATCTTAGATGCTACGTATCCAACTAACTGTTTATCGTGTGAGATAAGTTTAATGATTGGATTTTTTCCCTTTTCAGAAACAGTCTCAATTTTTACTTCAGGAGCAATATCAAATAAAATATTGTGCGAAAAACCAAGTGCTAGATCTAGTTTTTGACCTTGATTACTGGCTCTATAGCCTACACCTACAAGCTCTAATTCTCTCGTAAAGCCTTCGCTAACACCCTGAACCATATTAGCAATTAGAGCTCTATACAAACCGTGTTTAGATTTGGTTTTTTTACTTTCTGAAAGGCGAGTTATAGTGATAATATTATCAACATTTTTAACTGATACACCACTATATTCTTGTGTTAGTTCACCTAGTTTACCTTTTACAATAATTTTAGAAGGTAGAATTTCTACAGTGACTCCTTCGGGAATATTTATCGGGTTATTTCCTATTCTTGACATATCTTGTGTTTTTTAATATACATAACAAATTAATTCACCACCAACATTTTGTTTAGCAGCTTGTTTACCTGTCATCACTCCCTGAGAAGTAGAAACAATTGATACTCCCAATCCGTTTAAAATTCTTGGAATACTATCTGAGTCTGAATACTTTCTTAAGCCTGGTGTACTAATGCGTTGAAGTTTTTTTATAACAGGTTCTTTAGTAAGCTTATCATATTTTAATGCTATTTTAATATTTCCCTGATGATTTGATGTATCTTCAAACTTATAACTCAAGATATAACCTTGGTCATATAAAATCTTAGTAATTTCTCTTTTAATATTTGATGCTGGAATATCAACAATACGGTGGCCTGCTCGATTTGCATTTCTAATTCGTGTCAAATAATCTGCTATAGGATCTGTAAACATAGTTTTTAATATAATAAATTACCAGCTGGCTTTAGTTACTCCAGGAATTAAACCTTTATTGGCCATTTCACGAAAAGTTACACGAGAAATTCCAAACTGTCTCATGTATCCCTTTGGACGGCCAGTAAGTTTACAACGATTATGCATTCTAATTGGAGATGCATTTTTAGGAAGTTTTTGGAGTGCTTCATAATCTCCCGCTTCCTTAAGAGCTTTACGTTTTTCAGCATACTTAGCAACAGTTTTAGCTCTTTTAACTTCACGTGCTTTCATTGATTCTTTAGCCATATTAATTCTTTTTAAATGGTATACCCAATTCTGTTAATAATGATTTTGCTTCTTGGTCAGTTTGAGATGTCGTAACAAAAGTGATATCCATTCCATTAATTCGATTTACTTTATCAATATCGATCTCAGGAAAAATTATTTGTTCCGTTACACCTAGTGTATAATTTCCTCGTCCATCAAAACCAGTTGATTTTACTCCTTGAAAATCACGAACTCTAGGAAGCGCAGTAGTCACCAAACGATCTAAAAACTCAAACATACGTTCTCCACGTAAAGTAACCTTAGCACCTACAGGCATTCCTTTTCGAAGCTTAAATGATGCTACATCTTTCTTAGAAATTGTTGGAACTGCCTTTTGACCGGTAATTGCAGTTAATTCATCTACTGCGTACTCAATCAATTTTTTGTCAGATACAGCAGCACCCACACCCCTGCTAAGTATAATTTTTTTTAATTTAGGAACCTCCATAACACTCTTGTAACTGAAAGTTTCTTTTAAGCTATTAACGATTCTATCGTTGTAATCCTGTTTTAATCTTGGAGTATAACTCATAATTAAATTATTTCATCTGTTTTTTTAGCGAAACGTACTTTACTTCCATCTTCAATTCTGTAACCCACACGTGTATTTTTTCCGTCAGCGGTCAAAATAGATAAATTGGAAATGTCAATAGGTGCTTCTTTTTCTGTAATTCCTCCTTGAGGGTTTTGTGCACTTGGTTTATTATGTTTCTTAACCAAATTTACACCTTCTATAATCGCCTTATTTTTTTCTTTTATAATAGTCAAAACAGATCCTTCTGCTCCTTTCTGAGAACCAGAAATCACTCGAACAGTGTCCCCTTTTTTAATTTTAATTTTTGACATCATATTTATAATTATTAAAGAACCTCAGGGGCTAGTGATACGATTTTCATAAACTGTTTATCGCGAAGCTCACGAGCTACTGGTCCAAAAACCCGTGTCCCAATCATTTCTCCAGTTGGATTAAGAAGAACGCAAGCGTTTTCATCAAAACGAATGTAAGATCCATCAGGACGACGAACTTCCTTTCGTGTTCTTACAACTACAGCAGTGGATACCTGACCTTTCTTAACAGTTCCAGATGGAGACGCTTCTTTAACTGAGACAACAATTTTATCCCCAATAGAAGCATAGCGTCTTTTTGTACCACCTAGCACACGGATAGTTAATACTTCCTTTGCACCGGTATTGTCAGCTACTTTAAGTCTGGATTCTTGTTGTACCATATTATTTTGCTCTTTCTATTATTTCTATCATTCTCCAACATTTAGATTTACTAACAGGTCTTGTTTCCATAATTTTTACTGTATCCCCTATGTTGCAATCATTTTTTTCATCATGTGCTACGTATTTTTTAGTTTTCAAAACGAATTTTCCATACATAGAGTGTTTAACCCGTTTAATCTCTGAAACTACAATGGATTTTTCCATTTTATTGCTGGTTACAATACCGACTCTTTCTTTTCTAATATTTCTTGATTCCATGTGTATTTCTTATTCGTTACTTAGGGCTGTTTTAAGTCTAGCAATTACTCTTCGTGCTGATTTAATCTGTAATGGATTATCAAGAGGTGAAATTGTATGAGTCATTTTTAATTCATCCAACTGATTTTTATATTCTGACAGTTTATCTTGAAGATCTTCCTTTGAAAGTTTTTTTATTTCTGATTGTTTCATAGTAGTTCAATTAAGCTTCAAAATCTCGTGCTTTTACAAATTTGGTTTTGACTGGAAGTTTTTGAGCTGCTAAACGTAATGCTTCTTTAGCTACATCGTATGAAACACCTGCTACCTCAAATATAATACGCCCAGCCTTAGTAACAGCAACAAAGTATTCTGGTGCTCCTTTACCCTTTCCCATACGAACCTCTAGGGGTTTTTTCGTAATGGGTTTATCTGGGAAAATTTTAATCCAAAGTTGTCCTTCTCTTTTCATGTATCGGGTAGCTGCGATACGAGCAGCTTCAATTTGACGCGAAGTAATAAATACAGAGTCTAAAGCTTTAATCCCAAACATACCATTCGAAAGTTGGTGACCCCTTCCAGAGAAGCCTTTCATACGTCCCTTTTGCGATTTTCGATATTTTGTCTTTTTTGGTTGTAACATAACTTATAAAATTATTTGCGACGGCGCTGACGTCCACTTCGTCCAAGAGAATTTGATGAGTTTTGTGATGATTTTTTGGACATTCCCACTAAAGGTGAAAGCTCACGTTTTCCATAGACTTCTCCCTTCATAATCCAAACTTTAATTCCGAGTCTACCATAAGTTGTATGAGCTTCGACCAATGCATAATCAATATCTGCTCGAAATGTAGACAAGGGAATACGCCCTTCTTTATAAGATTCAGAACGTGCCATTTCAGCTCCATTTAAACGACCTGATATTTGAATTTTAATCCCTTCAGCATTCATTCGGATTGCTGCAGCAATAGCCATTTTTATAGCACGTCGATAGGATATTCTACTTTCAATTTGACGAGCAACACTTGAACCTACAAGTTGGGCATCTAGTTCAGGACGTTTTATTTCAAAAATATTAATTTGAACTTCTTTATCTGTAATCTTTCGAAGCTCCTCTTTAAGCTTATCGACCTCTTGTCCTGCCTTTCCAATAATTATACCCGGACGAGCAGTTGTTATAGTAATTGTAATTATTTTGAGCGTTCGCTCAATAATAACATTAGAAACACTTGCCTTAGAGAGGCGAGCATGAATGTATTTCCTAATCTTATCGTCTTCTGCTATTTTGTCACCATAGCTTCTTCCACCATACCAATTTGAGTCCCATCCTCTGATGATTCCTAATCGATTTCCAATTGGATTTGTTTTCTGTCCCATATTTATGCTTCAATGTTATTTGATCCCAATACCAAGGTCACGTGATTGGAACGTTTCCGAATTCTGTGGGCTCTTCCTTGTGGAGCTGGTCTCAATCTTTTTAACATGCTACCACTATCTACTCTGATTTCGGAAACAAAGAGATTTGCTTTTTCTACATCTTCAGATTCATTTTTTGATTGCCAATTTGAAATTGCAGACAATAATAATTTTTCTAGACGTCGAGAGGCCTCCTTTGAACTAAACTTTAATATAGCTAGGGCCTTTTCAATCGATGCACCTCTTAGCTGATCAGCAACCAAACGCATTTTACGAGGAGAGGTCGGACAGTTATTTAATTTTGCAAAAGCAAGAATTTTATTTACTTCTTTAAGTGCTTGAGCGGATTGTCTTTTACGATTTCCCATAAAGCTTTTATTTATTACCCTTGTTTTTATTCCCTGCATGCCCTCTATAATTTCGTGTTGACGAAAATTCTCCAAGCTTGTGCCCTACCATATTTTCAGTTATGTATACTGGAACAAAAGTTTTCCCATTATGAACACCAAAAGTTTGACCTACAAAGTCAGGAGTTATTAACGAAGCACGAGACCATGTTTTTATCACTGTTTTTTTATTTGATTCGGTATTTTTCAACACTTTCTTTTCTAAACTGTGATGAACATAAGGTCCTTTTTTTAATGAACGAGCCATAATATCTTATTTTTTTCTTCGTTCAATAATGAACTTATTACTTGATTTCGTTTTTGATCGTGTTCTAAAACCTTTTGCAGGAATACCGTTACGTGATCTTGGGTGTCCTCCAGAAGCACGTCCTTCTCCACCACCCATCGGATGGTCAACGGGATTCATAGCTACAGGTCGTGTTCGAGGTCGTCTACCTAACCATCTGGAGCGTCCAGCTTTACCAGAGACTAGTAACTGATGATCAGAGTTAGACACTGCTCCTATTACTGCCATACATGTTACTAATATTAAACGAGTCTCACCCGAAGGAAGTTTTATCGTTGCAAATTTTCCTTCTCGGGCCATAAGTTGTGCAAAAGCCCCTGCGCTTCTTGCAATTGACGCTCCCTTGCCAGGGGCTAATTCAATACAAGATATTACTGTACCTAAAGGTATGTCAGATAAGTATAGTGCATTCCCAATTTCAGGAGTTGCATTTTTCCCAGCACTAATAGTTTGGCCTACTGAAAGCCCATTAGGCGCAATAATGTATTTTTTCTCACCATCTTTATATTCTAATAAAGCAATAAATGCAGTTCGATTAGGATCGTACTCAATAGATTTAACTTCTGCTGTGACATCAAATTTATTTCTTTTGAAATCGATAACACGATATCTTTTTTTATGACCTCCACCGATATGTCGTGTTGTCATTTTGCCTTTGTTGTTCCTCCCTCCCGATCTTTTGTTAGGTTCTAATAAACTCTTTTCGGGCTTGTCAGTGGTTATAGCTTCGAATCCATTTACTATTCTAAATCGCTGAGCTGGAGTTATAGGTTTTAATTTTCTTACAGACATCTAACGAAATTATAAATTACTATAAAAATCTATTGAACTTCCCTCTGCCAATTGTACAATGGCTTTTTTTCTAGCATTAGTTTTACCTTTTTGAATCCCAGTTTTAGTATAACGAATTTTTCGCTTAGGACCATAATTGAGTGTACTAACATTATCTACCTTAACATCATAAATATTCTCTACAGCTTTTTTGATCTCAATTTTATTTGCCCTTGGATCTACCAAAAAAGAAAATTTATTATAGAGATCACTACTTAAAGTAGCTTTTTCTGAAATAATTGGTTTTATTAATATTCTCATGGGTAACGATTCAAAAGTGATTCAATTCCCGCAATCGCAGGTTCAGATATAATTAAATTATTGGCATTTGATATTCCATAAGTATTTAGTTCTGAGTTTGTTACAACTTTAGAATTTTCTAAATTACGTGATGACAAATATACATTTTTATTCAATTCAGCCAAGACCAATAAGCTTTTTTTCTCTGCAAGACCAAGCGATTCAAGGATTTTTAAATAATCTTTTGTTTGAGGCTTATCTAATTTGAAATCTTCTAATACGACTATTGAATTCTCTTTGGCTTTTATACTTAAGGCAGATTTTCGGGCCAAACGTTTTACCTTCTTATTAATTTTTTGACTATAATCTCTAGGTGAAGGGCCAAATACTCTACCCCCTCCTCTAAAAATAGGATTTTTGATGCTACCCGCACGAGCAGAACCAGTACCTTTTTGTTTTTTAATCTTTCGAGTACTTCCTTTAATTTCTGAACGCTCCTTAGATTTGTGAGTTCCTTGACGTCTATTTGCAAGATGTGATTTAACATCTAGATAAATAGCGTGATCGTTCGGTTTTATTCCAAAAACAGCAGCATTAAGTTTCACCTTTCTGCCAGTCTCTTTTCCTTTGATGTTAAGTACTTTTAATTCCATTATTTTTGAACTATTACATATGCATTTTTATGTCCCGGAACACAGCCTCTGACTATAAGAAGGTTTTTTTCAGGTACCACTTTTATGACCCTTAAGTTTAGCACTTTAACTTTACTATTTCCCATTTGTCCAGCCATACGCATTCCTTTAAAAACACGTGCTGGGTATGATGCTGCACCAATAGATCCAGGTGCACGTAATCTATTATGTTGCCCGTGAGTAGATTGACCAACTCCCGCAAAACCGTGACGTTTTACTACACCTTGAAATCCTTTTCCTTTTGAAGTTCCAGAAATATCAACAAAGTCTCCTTCTTGGAAATGCTCTACTGTAATTGTATCACCTAAATTTAACTCTTGATCAAAATTTCTAAATTCGAAAAGCTTGTTTTTAGACTTCACATTAGCTTTTGAAAAATGTCCCTTATCTGACTTAGACACTTTCTTTTCTGGCTTCTCATCGAAACCAAGCTGAATCGCTTCATACCCGTCGATCTTATTGGTCCTGACTTGGGTAACCACACATGGCCCAACCTCTAATACAGTACAAGGAATGTTTTTCCCATTACTTTCAAAAAGGCTGGTCATACCGATTTTTTTTCCTATTAACCCAGACATAATTTATTTATTATATTGCTTATTTAATAATTATACTTTTATTTCTACTTCTACCCCACTTGGTAATTCCAACTTCATTAAAGCATCAATCGTTTTAGATGACGAACTATAAATATCTAAAAGTCTTTTGTATGAAGACAATTTAAATTGTTCACGGGACTTTTTGTTTACATGAGGAGATCTTAAAACAGTAAAAATTTTCTTATGAGTTGGTAACGGAATCGGACCCGTGACAACAGCCCCAGTAGTTTTAACTGTTTTTACGATTTTATCAGCTGATTTATCAACAAGATTGTAATCGTATGATTTTAATTTGATTCTAATTTTTTGGCTCATGAGATTCCTCTTTATTCTTTATTTCCATTTACTTCTGATATGACTCCTTCCGAAATATTAGATGGTGTTTCAGCATAATGTGAAAATTCCATTGTAGAAGTTGCACGTCCTGAAGATAGCGTCCTAAGTGATGTTACATATCCGAACATTTCAGATAACGGAACTTCAGCTTTCACAACCTTTGATCCAGCACGGTCATCCATAGAGTTTACCTGACCTCGACGTCGATTTAAATCTCCAACTATGTCTCCCATATTTTCTTCAGGAGTTAATGCTTCTAATTTCATGATTGGTTCCATTATTACAGGATGTGAAGATTTAGCCGATTCTTTAAAACCCAATTTTGCTGCAAGTTCAAATGACAAGGAATCAGAATCCACTGGGTGAAAAGAGCCATCATGTAAAGTAATCTTCATCGAGTCTAATTCAAACCCTGCAAGAGGACCATTATTCATTGCTTCCCTGAATCCTTTTTCTACAGATGGGATATATTCTTTTGGTACATTACCTCCTTTAATTTCATTAATAAAATCTAAACCGGGTTTCCCTTCGTCACCTGGTTCAATGGTAAATACAATATCTGCAAATTTTCCTCTACCTCCAGTTTGTTTTTTATAAACTTCTCGATGTTTAGCTTGTGCTGTAAGTGCTTCTTTATACTCTACTTGGGGTTTACCTTGATTAATTTCAACTTTAAATTCTCTCTTTAGACGATCAGTGATGATATCTAGGTGTAATTCTCCCATTCCTGATATGATAGTTTGTCCAGAGGCTTCGTCTGTTTTTACTTGAAAGGTAGGGTCTTCCTCAGCTAACTTTGCTAAAGCCATCCCAAGTTTATCAACATCTGCTTTGGTTTTTGGTTCAACTGCAATACCAATAACAGGATCTGGGAAGTCCATACTTTCTAGAACAATAGGGGCTTTTTCAGCTGATAGTGTATCACCTGTTTTTATATCTTTAAAACCAACAGCCGCTCCGATATCTCCTGCCTCGATAAATTCGATTGCATTTTGTTTGTTGGAATGCATTTGGTAAATTCTTGATATACGTTCTTTATTTCCAGATCTATTATTTAACACATATGATCCAGCATCTAGACGTCCAGAATATGCACGAAAAAAAGCTAAACGCCCAACAAAAGGATCAGTTGCAATTTTAAATGCTAAAGCTGAAAATGGATCATTAACCGACGGCTTGCGGGCAATCTCTTCTCCATTGTTTGGATTAGTTCCTACAATAGCCTCTTTGTCTTCTGGAGAGGGTAAATAACGACAGACGGCATCCAACAGAAATTGAACTCCTTTATTTTTGAAAGAAGAACCACAAATCATAGGGATAATACTCATGTCTTGTGTTGCCGCACGGAGTGCTTTATGAATTTCATCTGGACTAATCGATTCAGGGTCTTCGAAAAATTTTTCAAGTAAATTTTCATCGTACTCAGCCACAGCCTCGATTAACTCCGCTCTATACTTATCAACTTCGCCCAACATATCTTCGGGTATAGGTACTTCATCAAAAGTTGATCCATATTTATCATCATGCCATACAATTGCTTTGTTAGTGACCAAATCAACAATACCCTTAAAATCTTCTTCTTCTCCAATGTTGAGTACAATTGGGACAGCATTTGATTTTAACATTTCTCTAACTTGAGAACTTACGTTCAAGAAATTTGCTCCTTGGCGGTCCATTTTATTGACAAATCCAATACGAGGGACTCTATAATTATCTGCTAACCTCCAATTAGTTTCTGATTGTGGCTCTACACCATCAACAGCTGAAAATAAAAAAACAAGTCCATCCAACACACGAAGAGACCTATTTACTTCGACTGTAAAATCAACATGACCTGGTGTATCAATTATATTAAAATGGTAAGGTTTCGAATTTTCAGTAAGATTTCCTTGATCCTGAGGAAAATTCCATGTACATGTAGTTGCTGCAGATGTAATTGTAATTCCTCGCTCTTGTTCTTGCTCCATCCAATCCATGGTTGCTGCCCCATCGTGAACTTCACCTATTTTGTGACTAACACCTGTGTAAAATAGAATACGTTCTGTAGTTGTTGTTTTTCCTGCGTCAATATGAGCAGCAATTCCAATGTTTCTTGTATATTTTAAATCTCGAGCCATCTAAAAAATATATATTTTATTATGTTAAAATCTAAAATGTGAAAATGCTTTATTTGCTTCAGCCATTTTATGAGTGTCTAGGCGCTTCTTAACAGCAGCTCCCTCTTCCTTGAAAGCTGCAAGGATTTCATTAGCCAACCTTAAAGCCATTGATTTTTCATTGCGTTTTCTAGAAAAACTAATTAACCACTTCATGGCAAGTGATACTTTTCTATCTGGACGAATCTGCATTGGAATTTGGAAAGTAGCACCCCCTACTCTTCGACTGCGAACTTCAACATGAGGCATAACGTTTGAAAGAGCATCTTTCCATATATCTAATGAAGCTTTTTCTTCATCTTGTTTTCTCTCTTCTACTATATTAATCGCATCATAAAAAATTTTAAATGCTGTTGATTTTTTTCCATCCCACATTAACATATTTACAAATCTCGTTACGAGTTGATCATTAAACTTCGGATCAGGTAATAATGGACGTTTTTTTGCTTGTTTTTTTCTCATAGGATAATAGTAAATATTTTACCTTTTATTTCTTTGGCTTTTTGGCACCATATTTTGAACGTCTCTGTAAACGTCCCTCTACTCCAGCAGTATCTAAAGCCCCACGAACTATATGGTAGCGAACTCCAGGTAAATCTTTAACTCGCCCACCACGAACTAATACTATCGAGTGTTCTTGTAAGTTATGTCCTTCACCAGGAATATAGGCGTTGACTTCTTTACCGTTCGTCAATCTGACACGTGCAACTTTTCGCATTGCTGAGTTTGGTTTTTTTGGAGTTGTAGTGTAGACACGTGTGCAAACTCCACGTCTTTGTGGACACGAATCTAGTGCAGCAGATTTACTTTTTTTAGTAATACTGACTCTTCCTTTTCTGACTAGTTGAGCTATAGTTGGCATAAATAATTTCTAACATCCCATTTTATGGGCGTGCAAATGTAGTTTTTTTTTTTCGTGTTTTCAAACCTTCATTTGTAAATTTTAATCATTTTTTCAAATAAAAAATATTGAAATTAAAATTCACAATAGTAAGTCAAAAATAAATTCACAATACAAACTCAGACCGAATATTATTAATAACGAAAAAATTAGGTGCTTGTTTACATGTTTTATTAAATTCAATTTTTATACTTACAAAAGCCTTAATCTATTCTAAATAGTTTTTAGAATTAAATAATATTAAGTTAAATTTCGATTGTTTTTAACAAATATTATGAAGACATGCTTAAGTGCGGCGCTACTATTTACTTTAAATATTAATCTATTAATTTCTCAAGGAATTAATATTAATGGCATTCAGTCAGATTTTAGAGTTAATGACCTCTATGAGAATATTAAAAATCAGATAGGGGATAAAAAAATCAATAACAGAATAAAAGGGACTCCATATTTTGATGAGTCATTTAAATTGGCTGAAGTATTATACTTTGGTAAATTAATTAAAGACAGGATTTATCTCCGTTATAATGCATACAGTGATGAAATGGAAATTTCATCAAACCCTATGGCGAAAGTTTCCGAAAAAATATTACTCAAAAATAATAAGGTTGCCTGCATAATTGGAGGAGAAAAATATCGTTACCTAGGATTTATTGCAGAAAAAAATACTCCCTCAGTTGGATATCTCAAGGAGTTATTTAATGGAATTATTTTTTCTTTTTATCAAAAAAATATAAGATTTATATGGAGGCTACAACTGCAAGAACCTCTTTGGAAAGATCATTCCCTGCAAGGTTTGTTGAAAAAACAGAATATTATTATTCTATCAATAATGGAGAATTAAATCAAATAAAGTTATCCAAGAAGAAAATACTTTCAAAATTAAAGAATCATACAATTTTAATAAAATCATTCATTAAAGATAGCGGAAGTAATCTAAAATCTTTAAAGGATGTAATTGCAATGTTTCATTACCTTGATCAGGCATAAAAATATCTGAAAAATTACTTTTATAATCTGTTATTCAATCATTTAAGAAAAAAAAAATTGATTGTTAATAATTTTTTATACTTTGCTAATTAAAATTAGGTTTATGAGATGTTTATATTTTGTAATGCCTGTACTGTTTTGTTTTCAAATAGTCTTGGCACAAAAATCAATCACTGGAAATGTTACTGATGATTTGGGTGTTCCACTCCCTGGTGCCACTATAATAGAGGTAGGAACTAGTAATGGTACAACTACTGATTTTGATGGTAATTATTCAATAACAGTTGAAGATGGTAGCTCCATTTCAGCTAGTTTTGTTGGGTATGAAACATTTACAGTAATCGTTGGTAATCAAGATCAAATTAACTTTTCTCTTGAACAAGGAAATCAGCTGGATGAAGTTATAGTAACTTCACTAGGAATTAAAAGAGAGAAAAAGGCCCTAGGTTATGCGGTATCTGAAGTCTCTAGAGAATCCCTAGAGCAACGAGCTGAAGGAGATATTGGCCGAGTTTTGACTGGTAAAGCTTCTGGAGTTCAAATCACTAATCAAAGTGGGTTATCTGGTTCTGGTACAAGTATTGTAATTCGTGGTTTTAATACTTTCTCACAAGGTAACCAACCCTTATTTATTGTTGATGGTATCCCATTTAGTAGTGAAACGAATAGCCAAGGAAATTTTGTAGATGGTAATAATGGATCCTCTAGATTTTTGGATATTGATCCAAATAATATTGAAGCAGTAAGCGTGCTTAAAGGTCTTGCCGCTGCAACTTTATACGGCACACAAGGTCGAAATGGTGTAATTCTAATTACAACTAAATCAGGAAGCTCTGCTGGTGGTGAATCTAGTAAAAATGAAATCACAATTAATTCTTCCTACTTCAATGTAGAATTTGCTTCAATGCCTGATTATCAGATGCAATATGGAAATGGATTTGATCAAGCTTTTGGATGGTTTTTCTCAAACTGGGGCCCTAGTTTTGATGAAGGTGGACCTGCTGGATGGGGTGGACAAAGTTCTATTAATGGAACAGTTTCGGGAACACCTGGATTCTTAAGGCATCCCTACACTACTGCAAGCTCTGCGACAGGAATCCCACAAATTCTTGATGCAATTGGACTAGAGCCAAATCAGCTATACGAATGGAAACCATATGATAGTGTTGGGCAGTTTTTTAAAACTGGCCATGTATTTAGTAACAACTTAAATTTAAGAGGTACTTCGTCCGATGGAATAGTTAACTATAATATTAATTATGGAAATTTAGAGGATGTAGGCTTTACTCCAGGTAATAGTGTAAATCGAAATACTTTAAGTTTTGGTGGAAATGCACAGCTTTCAAACAAATTTATCGTAGGAGGTACTCTTAATTTTACTCAAACTAAATTTCAAACACCTCCTGTAGCAGCTGGATACGGGAGTAATGTAAGTGGTGAAGGATCCTCTGTATTTGCAAATGTGTTTTATACTCCTAGAAGTGTCGATTTAATGGGGCTACCTTATCAAAACCCTGTTACTGGTGAATCAATTTATTATAGACAAAATAATTCTATTCAACATCCGCTATGGACTGTTAATAATGCTGCTAATATTCAGAACACAAATCGTGTCTTTGGTGGAGCCAATATATCATACGGCATTAATGACAACATAAATCTTTCATACCGTTATGGCTTAGACGTTTATTCTGAGAATAATATTAATTATGCTAATAAGGGAGGTAAAACTGGTTCAATTGTAAATCGAAACGGTATATATGAAACTTGGAATATAACTAAATCCATTTATAATCACAATATTAACATTGCAGGTGACTATGATATTGATGACTTTGGTGTAACCTTTAATATTGGAGTTGATTCAAGAAGTGACACATATGATCTTAATGGAACTCGAAGTACAGGTCAGCAAGTATTTGGGGTATTGCGTCATTTTAACTTTGAACAACAAGACGAACTACAATATTTCCAAAGAAGAAATATAGTTGGAGCTTTTGGGCAAGCTGAAATTGATTACAAAAGTTATGTATATTTAACCCTTGCTGCACGTAAGGATTGGGTATCAAATCTTTCTGAAGAAAACCGGTCAATTATATACCCTTCTTTATCTGCATCATTTATTCCTACTACAGCATTTCCAGAAATTAAGAGTGAAGCAATTAGCTTCCTAAAAGTAAGAGCGGGTTATGGTACTTCTGCAAATTTTCCACTTGGGTATCCTATTGCAGCCACACTTAACCTTGACACACAATCATTTATTAAAAATGGAGGTTATGTAATATCAAATACTTCAGGTTCTGTATTGGGTAATCCAAATCTAAAGCCTGAGCGTATTGATGAAATAGAGTTTGGTGTCGAAGCAAGGTTTTTCAATAATCGTTTAGGCATGGATCTTTCTATATACAACAAGAAAACAAATGATCTTATAATTAATAGACCTCTTGATCCATCCACAGGTTACACCTCAACAGAAACTAACATTGGTTTAATTGAAAATAAAGGTGTTGAATTAGATCTGTCTATGGACTGGATTCAAAGCAATGATGGTGTGAACTTTTCAACTTCATTAAATTGGTCTACAAACGATGCAATTGTAATTGACTTAGGAGAAGATACAGATCGAATTGTATATGCAGGTTTCGGCACATTAGGTAATGCTGCAATACCAGGGGAGTCTTTAGGTTCTATAATTGGATCTTCTATTACACGTTCTGGAGCAACCATTGAGGACTCAAGGTGGGTTGGAGGTGACGGTGGACTCGTTGTTAACAATCAAGGTAGCTACGATGAAACTTTTGATCCTACTATTATCGGTGATGCAAATCCAGACTGGATAGCCAATATCAGTAATAGTGTTTCGTACAAAAACTTGAGTTTAGATTTCTTGTTTAATTTTCAAGCTGGTGGGGATATATACAGTACTACTGTAGCTACTCTTCTAGGTCGTGGATTGACTACAGATACTTTGGATCGTGAACTGAGTTTTATTCTTCCTGGTGTTAATAACGGGCAACCCAACACTAAGCAAATTAACAACTCGACATTTTATTTTAGCAATGTCTTATATGGACCTGACGAAATGAGGATATATGATGCCACGCATTGGAGGCTTGGAGAAGTTTCTCTTTCGTATAGTTTACCAAAAAGTATACTCGATAATACTCCATTTGGTAATATTTCGATTACTGCTTCTGGATTTAATTTATTCTATGATGCAATTAACATGCCTGATGGTACAAATTTTGATCCAAATATTGCAGGTGTTGGTGTTGGTAATGGAAGAGGGTTTGACTTTCTAAACGGACCAAGCGCTAAAAGGTATGGTGCAAGTGTAAAACTGACCTTCTAAAATTTAAAAAAAACAGAAACATGAAAAATACAAAAAACATTTTAGGTCTTTTTTTAAGTATAATACTATTGTTAGTTTCTTGTGAGACTACAGAATTAGATCTTACATCTAATCCGAATGCGTTAAGTCCTGAGCAAGCTGATGCTACTTTCTTTTTGAATTCTATACAAATTGACTTTGCTTTTTGGGTAAACAGCATGGGAGACCGTGGCGGAGAACTTACGCGTATCAATTATATGAATGGGAGGACTTATAATAATATTTATTCTCCTGATAGTTGGAATGGGCTTTGGTCTTCTGCATATCGTGGAATGCTTGAAGATATTCGTCTAATGAATCTTCTTGCTGAGGATGCAGGTCTTAACTATCATATAGGAATGGGTAAAGTTTTTCAATCTTACATCATGCTAACTTTAGTTGATTATTTTGGTGATGTGCCTTATTCTGAAGCACTCCAAGGAGCTGAAGGAGTTCTAAATCCAATTCCTGATAGTGGCCAAGCTGTCTATGATGCTGCCATAGCTCTTTTAGATTCAGCAGTTCAAGATTTTAACAGTGCTGGCCCAGTTCCTGATGGTGACTTTTATTATAATGGTAGTCGTTCAAAGTGGATCAAAGCTGCTAATAGTATAAAGAAAAAAGCTTTGCTTAACAAAGGTGATTACTCTGGTTACAATGCTATTACTAATTACATTAAGAATCCAGCAGATGATTTTGAATTTTCTTGGGGTACAAGTCCTGCGACACCTGATACTCGTCATCCATTATATAGATCAAATTATACTTCTACAGGGGGTGGTGAATATATGTCAAACTGGATTATGTTTAAAATGTTAAATGGATATGCTGGGAATGCTGATCCTCGAATTAATTATTATTTCTACAGACAGGTATCTGAAACTCCTGGTTTTGATTCGGATCCAAACGAAGAGGTATTGGAATGTGGTTTACCGGGATATTATGTTCCGCCACAATATCGAAATGATCAAACTCCTTTCTGTGCACCAACTAACTCAGCAAATAAGGCCGCAAGTGGTTATTGGGGTAGAGATCATGGAAATGACAATGGTATCCCCCCAGATGGATTTTTAAGAACACTTCGTGGAATTTATCCTGTTGGTGGAGCTTATGATGACGAGACTTTTTCCGGTCTTATTGATGGTTCTGGTGCAGGGGGTGCGGGAATTACTCCAATAATGCTTTCGTCGTGGATGCACTTCATGAATGCTGAAGTTAATGTTTCTACTGGTGGTGATCCTACTTCAGAAACTTTAACTGCTATTGAGCAAGCGCTATATAAAACTGACGATTTAGGAGGTCCTGAAATTTCTACTGAAGAGGTTAGTGCATACATAGCCGCGTTTACATCAGATTGGAATGCCGCGGATTCTGTAGCTGAAAAATTAGATATGTGGTCAACGGAATATTTTATTTCAATGACAGGCAATGGAATAGATGCATATAACTCATATAGAAGAAATGGATATCCTAGAGATCTTCAGCCTAATATCGAGCCTGACCCTGGACAATTTCCGCTATCTCAATACTACCCGGCAAATTATGTAAACAACAATAGTAATGCCACTCAAAAGTCTGCAAAATCAGAACGTGTCTTCTGGAATTCAAATGGTCCAAACAATTTAAAATAATAAATATGAAAAAAATAATTAGTCTTTTAATCTTAATTATTGTATTAGATTCTTGTGAAGATCCAGACAATACAGTAAACTTTGTACTTGATAATTTTGAAAAAGGTGCTGTTTTAAGAACTATTTCAACATCTGGTACCTATAATTATTATGATCAGAGTACTTCTATTTTTTCTGCAACGATTGAAGAGCATGACGAAGAAAATGGTGATCTAATGCAAAATGTTGAAATATTTCTTTCTGTTGACGGAGGATCAGAAGTTCTATACAAAACACTACAACCTGGAGATTTTTCATCTGGTCCAACCGGACTTCCAAGAGCAACTTTTCAAGTAGGATTAACGGACGTGGATAATCTTGTTGGCTTTATTGGCGGCAGTACTGTTAAAATTAGACTTAAATTGAATTTAACTAATGGTAGATCTTTTTCAGACGATTCTGTAACAGGTTCGATGACAGGGTCTTACTTCAAATCGCCCTATGCATATAACAAAATTGTTAATTGTTTTGTAACAGATGGGTCTGCTGTACCAGGGATTTATACCATAAGTATGCAAGATTCTTATGGTGATGGGTGGCAAGATAGCAGAGTAAAACTTACCCTTGACGGTCAGATATATTATTTTGCTATGCCAAGTCCATATACTAGTGGAATTGAAATTAATAAAACTTTAGAGGCTTACTCTGGTGATGACAATGCGGGTTCTTCAACCATAATTATACCATCAAACGCTTCTTCAATGAAATGGGAGTGGATGGTAGGAAGATATCCTGAAGAAACGTCATACACAATTTCTTATTCGAAATTAGATGGATCAAGAGCTCAAAATTGTTTTAATGAAGCTAATGGTCCCGGTGGAGAAAAAATACTTAGTGTTTGCCAATAAAAAAAAATTTAAAATTATAAAGGGATGATTGCATTCCTTTTTTTATTGAGTAAACTCTGGATAAACGTAACCTCGCCAATACGTGGTGTCTCCATCAAATTTCCAAACAATACTTCCAGAACTATTTACTTCCCAGTACCCAAAATCTCCTTCACATATCAATGTATTTCCATTAGGTAAACGATATGCACCTGATATCTTAGCAGAGAATAAATCAGGATCTGTAAAAGTCCAGTTTATTTGGGGATTAAGCCAATTTAAGGGAACCGAATCAAAAACAGCTGGCAAGATAAACTCAAAAACTTTCGATTGGTGACTCATGGAGCCATTCATATAGATTAAAAAATTATCCAAAGATGATGCATTTAAATTTATTAAAGAAGGGTGGTGATTGTTATAAAATAGACGTTCTTCCTCACCATTAAATGCTAATGGGTTCCCGAATCGATAAATGAGATTTCCTAATTCAGTTTTTGATTCTTGGGTATCAAATTGATGTGGAATCACCCATACTTCACTATAAAAATTAACACTTAAAAAAACAACATCTCTTTTAGGATCATAAGTTAAGCCATTAGCATGCATTAAATCCCCATTATCTTGATTAGAATAATTCAAATTAATCCTTTCAGGATGTTTTGCAACAACTCCAAAATTTTCGGCTGATGATTCATAATCTTGAATAAGATGATCTGCACTACTCCACTCCCATACTATATCCTTAGTTTCAGGAATAAACTCAACTAACTTCTCCAAATATATGGGGCCATCTCCAGCAAAACCCATATTTAAAGCCTCGTCAGAAGTAAATTTTTCCCAAATTAAAATTAAAATATTACCATTTGGGAGGATTTCAAAATCATGATGCATAAGTTCAGTATCATTATTTACCTCGAATTGCCACAATAATGAACCATCAGAATCAAATCTTTTAAGAATTCCTCCATATCCACCAAAAGAGAAGGATACGCTTTCAGGTTTAAAAATACCTATTACACCACCATCAGGCATTAATTCTATATCATTTCCAAGCTTTGAATCAAAATTCCAGGTCTTTAACTTTTCTCCTGTTTTTGATGTTAAGTAAGCTGATTTCCCTCCGTTTTCTATCATGAAAACTGGATTGGGATCAATTTCTTTTGGATTAAATACCAAGACCTCGTCAGTCAAATCAGGTATAGGAAGAAAAACTGCAGTTAAAGTCAAATTTCGAGTTAAAAGAAAACTATATTGATCAATATCTATCTCTTCATCAAAACCTATCCAACGATCAAAATAGTAACCACTAAGAGCAGTTGCTTTAAAAAGAATTAATGAATTTTTAAAATAAAATCCTGTTTCAGGAGTAACTTTTCCTTGGCCTTCAACTTTAATTGAAATATCAAAGTAAGTTGTAGTTTCTTGTTCTAAAGAATTATCAACTGAACAACCAAAAAGTATAGTCAAATTAACCAATATAATTGGGTATACCAGAAAAGCATGTAAAGTCTTACAGAAGTGCATCATAAAAGAACTATTAAATTATAAAAAAGATCTTAAATTAATTTTTTAAAAAAATTCTAGCCAAATAATAATGATTCTATGAATTGAAATTAAAGTATTTTTGAATCATGGAAACTATAATAATATTTGGAATTAGAGCAATTTTAGAAGCTATAGAATCAGGAGAACCGATTGATAAAGTATGGCTTTTGAAAGGAAACCAAAGTAAACTCTTTGAGCAACTTCTTTATGTACTTCGTGAAAATAAAATCACATTTAGTTTTGTTCCTAAAGAGCGTCTAGATCGTTTTTCATCAAAAAATCATCAAGGAGCTATTGCAAGAGTAGCCGCTATAAAAACAGAGAAAATGGAGCCCCTAGTAGAGCAAATAATGAAAAACATAGATACTCCACTTTTTGTTCTGCTAGATGGAATAACAGATACTCGAAATTTTGGTGCTATTTTGAGATCTGCTGCAGCTGTTGGAGTTGATGCAATCTTTATTCCAAAAAGTAAAAGTGCCCCTTTAAATGGAGATGTAGTAAAAACCTCTTCAGGTGGAGCTTATAAAGTTCCTATTTCAAAAGTACATCATTTGAAAGATGTAGTTTACTTCTTAAAAGCATATAAAATCCCGACTATTGCCATAACTGAAAAAGCCAAAGAAATATTTTATAAAAAAGACTTAAAAGGACCTTTGGCAGTAGTCTTTGGATCAGAAGATGTCGGTATATCAAATGGCCTATTAAAAATTTTAGATGATCAACTAAAGCTTCCAATGAGCCAATCTATTGACTCATTAAATGTTTCTGTGGCTTGTGGTATAATCTTTTATGAAATTTTAAGGCAGCGGAGCTAGTATAAAAACTCTATATTTAGGTTATGAATATTCCACTGGCAGAGCGTATGCGACCAAAAACTTTAAAAGAATATTTTGGCCAAAAACACCTTATAGGTCCCAAAGGAAGCCTAACCCAGATGATCAGAAATGGTATTTTTCCTTCATTAATTTTTTGGGGACCACCCGGCACAGGTAAGACAACTCTGGCAGAAATAATTGCAATAGAAAAGGAACGCCCTTTCTACAAGCTCTCAGCAATTAATGCTGGGGTAAAAGAAATAAGAGAAATAATTAAAAAATCTGAAAATTCAGGAGGATTATTTGGCGGCAAAAGTCCTATTCTTTTTATCGATGAAATTCATAGATTTAGTAAATCACAACAGGATTCGCTGTTAAATGCGGTAGAAAAAGGTATTATAACTCTTATAGGCGCCACAACTGAAAACCCTAGTTTTGAAGTTATTAATGCTTTGCTATCTCGCTGTCAAGTATATGTTCTTAATCCATTAGATAAATCTGAATTAAAAAAGATTTTGAAACAAGCTCTTGTAAAAGATATATACTTAAGAAAAATTGATCTGAAAATTAAAGAAACTGATGCTTTAATTGAAATTTCAGGAGGAGATGCCCGAAAATTACTATCAGTTCTAGAACTTATAATTCAAGCCCATGACAAACAGTCTTTCGAATTAACTAACAATCTTGTTTTTGATATTATTCAAACAAAAAATATTCTTTTTGATAAAAATGGAGATTATCATTATGATATTGTGTCTGCATTTGTTAAATCTATTCGCGGTAGCGATCCTAATGGGGCTGTATACTGGCTAGCGCGTATGATTGAAGCTGGGGAGGATATCAAATTTATAGCAAGACGAATGTTGATACTAGCGTCAGAGGATATAGGAATTGCTAACCCAACTGCACTAGTTCTTGCAAATAGTACTTTTCAGGCGATATCTTCTATAGGATATCCAGAAGGTAAAATTATTCTTAGTGAATGTGCTATATATTTAGCAACTTCTCCAAAGAGTAATTCATCTTACAAAGCTATTAATGATGCAATAGAGAAAATAAATTTAACAGGAAATTTACAAGTCCCTTTACATTTAAGAAATGCTCCTACTAAATTAATGAAAGAACTTGGTTATGGGAAAGGATATAAATATTCTCATGATTTTCAAAATCAATTTACTGATCAAGAGTTTTTACCAGATGAAATTAATGGATTGAAATTTTATGAACCAGGAAGAAATCCTAAGGAAAATAGTATTCGTGATTTTTTAAAACTTCGTTGGAAAGATAAATATGATTACTAGTTCTTTTTCCAAAAGAAAGGTGTAAATAAAATTAAAACAGTAAATAATTCTAGTCGACCTATTAACATTAAAAATGATGCCCAAAATTTTCCAGATTTAGGTAATTCACTGTAGTTTTCAGTTGGACCAAAATCACCAATCGCTGGACCAACATTTCCTAACGTCGCAGCAGCAACTCCGACAGCATTTTCAAAATCCAATCCTAAAAATCCAAATATTAAACTACCTAAAATAAATGAAATCATATAAATAATGAAAAATGCCAATACGTTTGCAATTATTTCTTGATTAACTAATTTATCATTATATCGAGCTTGAATGATTGCATTTGGATGTAAAGCACGTTTAAATTCAAGTACCCCACCTTTAATCATTAATAAATGTCTAACTACTTTAATTCCCCCTGATGTGCTTCCTGCTGATCCCCCCAAAAACATTATACCAAAAAACATAACAGTCAAAAATGGAGTCCACGCTGTGTAATCTGCTGTTACAAATCCAGTAGTAGTGATAATGGCGATAACTTGAAAAAATGCGTGCCTCAAAGACCCCTCTAACTTTCCAAAACCTTGAGAATTATCAAAATAACTATTATTTAAGTCAACACCGTCATATAAAACAATAAAAACAATCAATGAAAAAATAATTACAAGTAATAAATACATTTTAAATTCATTATCACTAAAGACTTTTTTAATTTTTCCAGTTAGTGCAAAATAAGTAAGGACAAAGTTTGTTCCTGCAAGAAACATAAATATGATGATGATATAGTGGACCCATGGTAAATGATTCCAATAGGCTAAGCTATTATTTTTCGTAGAAAACCCTCCAGATGCCATTGTACTCATCGCATGATTTACAGCATCAAAAATTGACATTCCAGCAAAACTTAACAATATTGCTTCTACAACGGTAAGGGAAACATAAATTAACCAAAGTCTTTTGGCTGTATCAGTAATTCGTGGATGAAGTTTATCATTGTTGGGTCCAGGTGCTTCAGCAGAAAATAGTTGAATACCTCCTATTCCTAGTAAAGGTAAAATAGCTACCGCTAACACAATAATTCCCATTCCACCAATCCAATGAGTCATACTTCTCCAAAAAAGAATTCCTTCGGGTAATGATTCTATATCTGAAAGAATAGTTGCTCCTGTTGCTGTATAACCTGACATCGTTTCAAAAAAAGTAGAAGATATATCAACCATACTGTTAGTTAAAATAAAAGGAAACATTCCCGTGATAGTCATCATTAACCACCCAAGTGTAACAATAATATATCCTTCCCTTTTTTGAATTTGCTTTTCATGTTTTCTTCCAAAAAGCATAAGCAAAGTACCAACGGATAAGACTATTAATGAAGAAAATAAAATTTCAAAAGTTGCCCCATCTTGATAGAAAAAACTCACCATAGATGATATTAACATCAACCCACCATTGAAGAGTAATAAAACTCCCATTAAGAAAATTATGATTTTATAATTTAAAGGGTGCATACTCCACTTTATAAAAATAAACGCTCAATTCGCTTTATAGATCTGGGTAAACAACATACCACAATTCGATCTCCTGGAAGAATGGTATAGTCTCCAAGGGCAATTATACCCTCTCTTTCTTTAATTACCCCGCCAATAATAGCTGTTCGTGGAAAATCAATATCTTTTATTTTAAAATTAGCAACCTCAGAATTGGTATTAACAACAAATTCAAGTATTTCCACATTTAAATTACTTAGTTTCGTCATATCGACAACTTCTCCTCTCCGAATATATCTAAAAATTGTATTTGCAGTGAGAAGTTTTTTATTTATTAATGTATCAATCCCAATAGAATGTGAAAGCTCGAAATAATCCATATTCTCAACTAATGCTATGGTTTTTTTTACTTTTTTAGTATGAGCCATCAAACAGCTCATGATATTTGTCTCTGAGTTTTCGGTGACTGATATAAAAGCATCCATCGAAGAAAGATTTTCTTCATCTAATAATTCAGCATTTCTACCATCGCCATTAATCACAAGTGCATCAGGTAGTAAATCTGCAATTTCAAAAGCCTTTTTTTTATTTTTCTCCAGAACTGTCACATTAAACTTTTTCTCACATAATTCGCGTGCTGTATTGTAACCAATTCTACCTCCACCTAAAATCATAACATTTTTTATAGATTCTTTCGTTTTGCCTGTTAAATTGTATAATTCCTTCACACCCTCTTTTAAAGTTATAAAGAATACAGTATCCCCTACTTCAAAACAAGTGTCTCCACGTGGGATTAGAGTAAGTTGAGTTCCTTTCCTTTGAATTGCAACTGGCATAAAATGTACATCAGGAAAGATAGATGCTGCTTCTTTAACATTTTTTCCTACGAAGGGAACATTTTTTTCTAAACTTGTTCCAATGAGAGTTAAAGCACCTTCTTCGAATTCATAACTATTTGAAAAGGCAGATTGATCTAAAAGCTGTTGAATCTCTTCAGCAGCTAATTCCTCTGGGGAAATTAGCTCATCTACTCCAATATTTTGAAAATCAATAGAATCTTGGGCCTTAATAAGTTCAATATTTGAAATTCGAGCAATAGTCCGTTTACTACCAAGTTGCTTGGCGAGTGCACAAATTGTAATATTAACCGATTCTTCTGCTGTTACAGCAATAAAAAGATCCGAGTCTTCTACTTTCGCTTCTTTCATTAGATTTAAAGACATAGCATCTCCCGGTACTGCACGAATATCTAAATGTGACTCTGCATAATGTAGACGCTCTTTATCAGTGTCTATTAAAGTGATATCAAGCGATTCATAAGATAGAAGCTTCGCTAAATGAAATCCAACTTCTCCTCCCCCTGCGATAATTATTTTCATAAAATTGTATCGAAATACATTACAAATATACGAATATTAGCTATCCAAGTTTAAAACAATGAATAAGATGATAATCGAATCATTACCTTTATTGACACTACAAGATCAGATCTGATTTGTATTATAAATAACAACAAATATTCTGACTCTTGAACATTTTATGAGTAATGAAAAAATACCCTAAGCCAAATAAAAAAAATTCAGAGTCAAAAAAAAATCAAGTAACTCAGATGTTTAACTCCATTTCACAAACATATGATACTTCAAATCGACTAATTACCTTTGGATTAGATTTAATATGGAGAAAAAAGGTCATTAGCATTGTTAAGAAGCAGAAACATGAAACTATTTTAGATATTGCAACAGGTACAGGAGAGTTAGTAATAGCTTTGGCAAAATTAAAAACTAAGAAAATAGTTGGTCTAGATATATCTCAAAAAATGTTAAATATTGGTAAACAGAAGGTGATATCTAAAAAGTTAGAAAATCGTGTTGAGATGCGCTTAGGAGATTCTGAAAATTTAGATTATGAAGATTCATGCTTTGATGTCGTAACAGTTGCATTTGGAGTAAGAAATTTTGAAAATCTAGAAAAAGGGCTTCAAGAAATAAAAAGGGTACTTAAACCCTCAGGAATACTTCTAGTCCTTGAAACTGCAATTCCAACAAATACATTTTTTAAAGTTTTATACAATATTTATGCACGAAAAATTATTCCTTTTGTAGGAAGGTGGTTATCAAAAAATAATTATGCTTATCGATATTTATATGACTCGACTATTGCTTTTCCAAATGGGAAAACTTTCAACAATATTTTAAGAAAAAATGGGTTTATAGATGTAGAAGATTTTCCACAAACCTTTGGGGTATCTTCAATTTATTTTGCAAAAAAACCTTAAATACTATAAGAATATTTGGCTTTTGCTTTTTTGCTTTTTTGCAAATGGCCTTTCAGCGCAATATCCTTTTGTTAAAGAACGTATAATAAATCTACCTAATTTTGATAAACGTCCTATTCATTATGGTTACTTTTTGGGAATCAACCAGTATGATTTTAAATTTGAATATGTAGACAGCTATTACAAAGATTTGATGTATAAAGACATAGCTGTTATCCAAAAAAAGGGATTTAGTGTTGGCCTTATCGGGGATATTAGGATCAACGATTATTTCAATATTCGATTTGAACCTGGCCTTTATTATAATCAGAGAGATCTTTTCTATCCAGAATTTCCTGAATTCGATAGCGATTCAGATAGGAACAGAGAAATTAAATCAACTTATATTCACCTTCCAGTATATTTAAAAATAAATGCTAAGCGAATAAATAATATTCGTCCTTTTTTACTAGCAGGTTTTTCTTCTGATTTCAATTTATCAAGTAATGAAAAAAACACTGATGATAATGCAAGTAATGTTTTCAGAACAACTTCACAAAGTTTAAATTATGAATTAGGATTAGGGTTTGAGTTTTACCTTTATTATTTCAAATTTTCACCCTCTTTGCGAGGTATATTCTCTTTTCAAAATGAATTGATACCGGATGAAGCAGAACAAACAAGTCCTTGGACAGGAAATATTATTAATATGTTTAGCCGTGGTGTTTCACTCATTATTACTTTTGAATAATTAACTATCTCTAAAAATTTCACTTAAAAAAATTGAAGCAGCTGAAGCTACATTTAAACTCTCTGCTTTCTTTTCTTTACGAAAACTTGGTATGGATAATTTAGATTCAAGTGAATTTTTTACTTTTTGAGATATTCCATGAGACTCACTACCAAAAACATAACTGGCAAATTTTGGGAGTTTAGTAGAATAAATTGATACTCCAGAGGAGTCTGCACCAAAAACTGGTTTGTTTAAAGATTCTAAATATTTTGTAATATCTTTTTTATAATTACAGGTTACTCTAGCTAATGATCCCATGCTAGCCTGAACTGTTTTAGAATTAAAACAATCTACTGTATTAGCACTACAAATTAATTCATTAATACCAAACCAATCACATAAGCGTATTATATTTCCTAAATTGCCAGGGTCTTTTACTGAATCTATGACAAAAGTAATCGGAGTTTCTTTGATTGTTTTAGGTTTTGGAATTTCAAAAACACCCAACATAGGACTAAAATTCTTAAAATGAGTAATTTTTTTCATTTCAGTTTGAGAAATCTTAACTGCTTTGGAATGAAAATAATTTTCTAGCGTAAATAGGTTTTTACATGGCCAGGAAGCAGCAAGAAATTCACCTACTGCTTTCTCTCCCTCTGCCACAAAAAGACCTTGAGCTATCCGTTGTTTTTTTTGCTTTAATTTAAGGATTTGTTTAAGTTGATTCTTTGTGACCATAAAAATGACTTATTTTAGATGTTATAATTTATTTTAGTGTATCACCCTCTTGTAAAATTAACCATTCTAAATGTTACAATCCTAATAGGTGGGTGTGCGGGCACTCAATCCTATAAAAAGAAAGAACCTGTTATAGATAAAATCGAGGTATATGAAGATGGCCGTTTATTAAAAAATGATCCTGTCAACTTAATCATTTCAACCTCTCCAAACAAAAAGTTTTTTGGTTTTCCTTTTGGTAAAATCTTGTATGAAACCTCACATCCTGACCCAAAAAAACAATTTGAAAATTGGCTTAAAAAAAAGAAAAACCGAAGAAAACGTCTCGAAAAATGGATTTCAAAAAAGCAAATCATAGCTCTGAGAGCTTATGGTGAAAAGTTCAATAACTGGTTGAAAAAAAAAGGTGAGCCACCTGCATTACTTGATAATAAAAAAATTACAGATTCAAAAAAACAAATTATTCAATACTATAAAAACTTAGGTTTTTATAATGCAGAAGTTTTTACTGTAGTTCAACCAATAAATAAGAAAAAATTTATATTAAAATATCAAATTAACCCTAAAAGTAGATACTCTATAGATTCCATAACTGCTTCAATTGAATCTCCTCAGTTGGAAGAAATTTATAAGGCAAATCAAAAAGATCAAATTATTAAGAAAGGTGATGCCTTTGAAATAAATAAGTTTGAGGAAGAAAGAGAACGTTTATTTTTACTTTTTAGAAATAATGGGATTTATAACTTTCAACAAAATAGTATTCAATTTACTGCAGCTATTGATAGTACAGGTCAAGATTTAAAAATTCCAGTAAATATCCGTATTGAAAATATTCAACAAAGATTAAATGATACCCTAGTTAAAATTCCATATACTAAATTTAAAATTAAAGATGTAGCAATTTATATTGATAAAATAGGCTTGAAAGAAAAATTGTCTCAATACACCGATTCTATTTTTTATGATAATTTGAATTTAATAAGTAAGGGCAAAATAAAGTATCGACCAAAAACTATTACCTCTGGAATTTTAATTAAAAGAGGAAAGTTGTATAGTGATGAAGATCGTAACTTAACTTACCGTTACTTTACAAATCTTAAAAACTTTAAATACCCGAGTATAAGTTACTCGTTAATTCCTGGGGAGGAAGATGCTCTTTCTGCGTCAATTTACTTAATTCCTAAAGAACGATTTTCTCTCGGTTTTGATTTAGATTTATCACATTCCAATATTCAAGATTTTGGAATTGGACTAGGCGGAGGTTTAGGTATTAGAAATGTATTTAGAGGTACTGAAATCCTAGAATTAAATATTAAAAATACCTTGGGTGCTTCTCGAGATATTGCTCAAAATGGAGATCAATTCTTTAATTTATTTGAACTCGGTGCCGATCTAAAACTGAGTACTCCAAGAATCTTATTACCAGGGGTAAAAAAAGACTGGATTCGACCATCTAAGTTGCCTAGAACAGAGATTATACTTGGGACTTCTATTCAGGAAAATATAGGCCTAGATAAACAATTTTTTAAAGGCACTTACCAATTCGATATTCAGTCAAACAAGAAAAAAAGAATACAATTTAAGCTAATTGATCTAGAATTTGTTAACAATCGGAATCTATCTAATTATTTTAATGTTTATAAAAACTCTTATGACCGATTAAATCAAGTTGCAAAGGAATACAATACAAATGAAAATCTAGTAGATCTTTCTGGTAATCTACTAATTCCAGAGGGTACTATACAATTTATAGAATTAATCCTTAATAATGAATTAGCTTTAAATGTAAACGAAGATGCATATAAAACTGTAAATACTGTAAGTGAAAGATTTGATCGCCTTTCAGCCAACAACCTAATCTTAGGCTCTTCTTTTAGCATTAACTTAAATAGTCAAGAAAGCATATTTGATGAAAATTTTTATCAACTACGTTGGAAATTTGATTGGGTTGGAAACCTTTTAAACCAGTTTTTGACGTCTATAAATACTAATAAAAATGAGAATTATCAAAATACCTTAGGGGGTGTTAGCCCATCACAATATATAAAAACAGAAATTGATTATATAAAACATTGGCCTTTGGGAAGGGAGAAAGTATTCGCATTCCATGCTTTTGCAGGAATCGCAATACCTTACGGAAATTCTAATAATATGCCTTTTGCACGATCTTATTTTTCTGGCGGGGCAAATGACAATAGAGCATGGAAAGCTTACAAACTAGGCCCAGGTAGCAGCAGCAATATTAATGAATTTAATGAAGCAAATTTTAAAATTGCTTTCAATTTAGAGTTTCGTTTTCCAATTACAGGTCCCCTTAAAGGAGGCGTTTTTCTAGATTTTGGAAATGTTTGGAATATTTGGGATGATGTTGATGATCCCAGTATGCGTTTTGATGGCCTAGAAGATTTTTCTGAAATTGCTATGGGTTCAGGTTTTGGCCTTCGGTATGATTTTGATTTTTTTGTTTTTCGCTTTGACACCGGTTTTAAAACTTACAATCCAGCTCTTCCATTGGAAATGAGATGGTGGAGTGAGTATAATTTTAAAAATGCTGTATTTAATATAGGTATAAATTATCCATTCTAAAATCAAATAAGTTTCTATTTTTGTTGCAAATTAAAATTGATGAGCCATACTATTCCTCATGGTGTAATAACCGGCACCAAAGTTCAAGAAGTTTTTAAGCTAGCAAAGGCTAAAGCTTTTGCCCTTCCAGCAGTAAATGTCATTGGCACAAATAGTATTAATACTGTACTAGAAACTGCATCTGAATTAAACAGCCCAGTTATTATTCAGTTTTCAAATGGAGGAGCGCACTTCAATGCCGGTAAAGGTTTATCAAATGAAGATCAAAAAGCGGCTATTGCTGGAGCAATTTCAGGTGCAAAACATGTTCACGAAATGGCTCATTTATATAAAGCTAGTGTGATCCTGCATACTGATCATTGTGCAAAAAAGTTGTTGCCTTGGCTAGATGGACTTCTAGATGCGAATGAAGCTTTTTTTTCTGATAATGGTAAATCTTTATTCAGCTCTCATATGATTGACCTTTCTGAAGATCCAATTGAAGAAAATATTAATATTTGTAAAGAATATCTTAAGAGAATGTCTAAAATGAATATGACTCTAGAGATTGAATTAGGCATTACTGGTGGGGAAGAAGATGGAGTAGACAATAGTGATATAGATGCATCAAAACTATACACCCAGCCTGAAGAGGTAGCTTTTGCATATAATGAATTAATAAAGATCAGTGATCAATTTACAATTGCAGCTGCCTTTGGAAATGTTCATGGTGTATATAAACCTGGAAATGTAAAGTTGACTCCTAAAATTTTAAGAAATTCACAGGAATATATTTCTAAAAAATATAATCTTCCAAAAAATTCAGTTGATTTTGTTTTTCATGGAGGCTCTGGATCAAGTCAAAAAGAAATTAAAGAATCTATTGGATACGGCGTAATCAAAATGAATATTGATACAGATCTTCAATTTGCTTTTGTTGAAGGTATTAGAGATTACATGAATAAAAACATTGAATATCTAAAAAGTCAAATTGGAAACCCAGATGGGAACGACCAGCCAAATAAAAAATATTATGATCCCAGGAAGTGGCTTCGCCTTGGAGAAGAAACATTTAAGTCTCGTTTGAAAATTGCATTTAAAGACTTAAACAACATTAATACTCTATAATTTTCTTTTATTTATATATTTGATTAAAATAAGGAAATGAGTTGGTTTAAGAGAAGCACAAAAGGGATTCATACTAAAACGGAGGAAAAAAAAGATATCCCTAAAGGCCTTTGGTATCAGACACCTACTGGTAAAATAATTGAAGCCAAAGAGCTTGCTGAGAATAAATATGTTAGCCCAGAAGACGACTACCACGTTCATATTGGTAGCAAAGAATATTTTGAAATTCTGTTTGATAATAATGTATTTAAAGAATTTGATGCCGAACTGAAGTCAAAAGATTTTTTAAAATTTGTAGATTCTAAAAAATATATTGATCGACTTAAAGACGCTCATAAAAAAACTAACCTTTATGATGCGATAAGGACTGCAGTAGGACTATCAAAGGGTAAAAAAATTGTTATCGCTTGTATGGATTTTAGATTTATTGGTGGTTCAATGGGTTCTGTTGTTGGAGAAAAAATTTCTCGTGCAACAGACTATTCAATAAAGCATAAACTACCATTAGTAATTATTTCCAAATCTGGTGGTGCTCGTATGATGGAATCAGCAACTTCATTAATGCAAATGGCTAAGACTTCGGCAAAATTGGCTCAACTTGCAGAAGCTAAAATTCCATATATTTCGCTTTGTACAGACCCTACTACAGGAGGCACAACAGCTTCATATGCTATGTTAGGTGATATTAATATTGCTGAGCCTAAAGCTTTAATAGCTTTTGCAGGACCAAGAGTAGTAAAGGATACAACTGGAAAAGAATTACCTGAAGGATTTCAAACAAGTGAATTTCAATTGGAAAAAGGTTTTTTAGATTTTATATCCCATCGAAATGATCTGAAAAATAAAATCAACTTGTACATTGACTTGGTTTTAAATCATCCTATACGCATTTAGGTCATAAATAACTTAATATCCTTTTTTTATTGTATATCAACAGTTTAAACATATATTTGCTTTACATTTATAATTTTTTACATAAAAATCATTAAAATTAATATTGGCATGTATAATTCAAAAGAGGTTAAGGAAAATATATTCAAGAAGCATGGTAAATCTAAGAAAGATACTGGATCTACCGAGGGACAAATAGCTCTTTTTACTCATCGTATTCAACACCTTTCAAAACACCTTGAAGAAAATAGAAAAGATTTCAATACAGAACGTTCACTAGTTCGTTTGGTTGGAAAACGTCGAAGTCTTTTAGATTATTTAAAGTCAAAAGATATTTTACGCTATCGTGAAATCGTAAAAGAATTGGGTTTAAGAAAGTAATTTAAAAACATATACAAATATCAAGCTGATTCCAGTTTTTCATTGGTTGCCACGACACACAACAAGAATTATAACCAAAATATGAAAAATGAATCCAAAAATATTTAAACAAGAAATCCATCTTGAAGATGGTAGGACTATTACGTTAGAAACTGGCAAGTTAGCTAAACAAGCTGATGGGTCAGTTGTAGTTAGGATGGGTGATTGCATGCTTTTAGCAACTGCAGTTTCTGCGCGCAAAGCTAGCCCTGTAGACTTTTTGCCGCTTACAGTAGATTATCGAGAAAAATTTGCTGCTGCTGGAAGATTTCCAGGAGGTTTTTTTAAAAGAGAGGCACGGCCTAGTGACCAAGAAGTACTTACAATGAGACTTGTAGATCGCGTTTTACGTCCTCTTTTTCCAAAAGATTACCATGCGGAAACACAAGTAATGATCCAGCTTATGTCTCATGATGAAAGCATAATGCCTGATTCGTTAGCTGGATTAGCTGCCTCAGCAGCTATTCAGCTTTCAGATATTCCATTTGAATATCCAATTTCAGAAGTTCGTGTAGCCAGGGTAGACGGAATGTTTGTTATAAATCCAAGTAGAGACCAACTAGATTCGTCAGATATAGATATAATGATTGGTGCAAGTGTCGATTCGGTCGCAATGGTAGAAGGTGAATTCGATGAAATTACTGAAGAAGAAATGCTAGATGCAATTGCATTTGGACATAAAGCAATTAAAGACCAGATTAAAGCTCAAGTTACTTTAGCAAATGCCGTTGGTAAAAAAGAAGTGAGAAGTTATGAAGAGGAAGAAAAAGATGAATCATTAGAAAAAGAAATTCATAAAGCTTCATATCAAAAGTATTATGAAGTTGCTAAAAAAGGGCTTTCTAAAACAGAACGATCAGAAAAATTTTCTGAAATTAAAGAAGAATTAAAATCTAGCTTTTCTGATGAAGACCTTGAAGAAAAAGAAGACTTAATATCAAAATATATTAATAGTGTTCAGAAAAAAGCTGTACGGGATTTAGTACTTGAAGAAGGAATCCGTTTAGATGGAAGAAAAACTACTGATATTCGACCTATTTGGTGTGAAGTAGACTATTTACCATCCACTCATGGGTCGGCCATCTTTACTAGAGGGGAAACTCAAGCATTAGCAACGGTAACATTAGGGACTTCTAGAGAGGCAAATATGATTGATTCGCCTTCACATCAAGGAGAGGAAACTTTTTATCTTCACTACAACTTTCCTCCTTTTTGTACTGGGGAGGCCAGACCACTACGTGGTACTTCAAGAAGAGAAGTTGGACATGGTAATTTAGCTCAACGTGCCCTAAAAAAGGTAATCCCAGATAATTGTCCTTATACTGTTCGAATTGTATCTGAAGTTCTTGAGTCAAATGGCTCGTCATCGATGGCTACTGTTTGTGCTGGGACTATGGCTCTAATGGATGCAGGTGTTCAAATTAAGAAGCCCGTATCGGGAATTGCGATGGGATTAATCTCAGATGGAAAGAAATTTGCAGTACTATCAGATATTTTAGGTGATGAGGACCATTTAGGAGATATGGACTTTAAAGTCACAGGTACTGACAATGGCATTACAGCTTGTCAAATGGATATCAAAATTAATGGGCTATCATTTGATATTATGACTCAAGCTCTAAACCAAGCTAGAGATGGTAGAATACGAATTCTAAATCATTTAACTGAAACAATTCCCAACCCCAATAATGAAGTTAAAGAGCATGCCCCAAAAATGATTACAAGGCGTATTCCAAATGAATATATTGGTGCATTAATTGGGCCTGGAGGTAAAGTAATTCAAGAACTTCAAAAAGAATCAGGCTGTACTATTGTTGTAAATGAAGACTCGGAAACTGAGGAGGGCATTATTGAGATTTTAGGAACCTCCCCAGATGGAATTATTATGGTAGAGGCTAAAATTGATTCAATAACTTTTAAACCCAAAGTAGGAAATAGTTATGAAGTAAAAGTAATTAAAATGCTTGATTTTGGAGCAGTTGTAGAATATACTGAAGCACCAGGGAATGAAGTTTTACTTCATGTAAGTGAACTAGCATGGGAAAGAACTGAAAACGTAAGTGATGTACTAAAAATGGGAGACATTCTTAACGTGAAATATTTTGGTATTGACTCAAGAACACGCAAAGAAAAAGTGTCTCGTAAAGCTCTGTTAGCAAGGCCTGAAAAAAAATAATTAATTTTTTAAATACTTTTTGAAACATTAAAATATTTTAAACGTATTATATTTAAAATATATATCTAAATGCGACAACTTAAAATTACCAAACAAGTAACTAACCGTGAAACTGCATCCCTTGACAAATACTTGCAAGAAATTGGAAAAGTAGACTTAATTACAGCTGAGGAAGAGGTAGAATTAGCTCAAAGGATCAAAGCTGGCGATCAGATTGCTCTTGAAATACTTACTAAAGCTAACCTTAGGTTTGTGGTATCTGTTGCGAAGCAATATCAAAATCAAGGATTAACTCTTCCAGATTTAATTAATGAAGGTAATCTAGGTTTAATTAAAGCAGCTCAACGTTTTGATGAAACCAGAGGTTTTAAGTTTATTTCATATGCTGTTTGGTGGATAAGGCAGTCTATTTTGCAAGCCTTAGCCGAACAGTCTAGAATTGTCCGTCTTCCACTAAATAAAATTGGTTCAATTAATAAAATTAATAAGACTTATGCTTTTTTGGAGCAAGCACATGAGCGAGCCCCCTCGGCTGAGGAGATAGCCAAGGAATTAGATATGACAATTAATGATGTAAAGGAATCACTAAAGAACTCTGGTAGGCATGTCTCTATGGATGCACCTTTAGTAGAGGGAGAAGATTCAAACCTATACGACGTATTAAATAGTGGAGAATCTCCAAATCCAGATAAAACTTTACTTCATGAATCACTTAGAACAGAAATCGAACGTGCTCTTGAAACACTTACCCCAAGAGAGGCTGATGTGGTTCGTTTATATTTTGGTTTAGGCAATCAGCATGCAATGACTTTAGAAGAAATTGGAGAAACTTTTGACCTTACAAGAGAACGTGTTCGTCAAATTAAAGAAAAAGCAATACGAAGACTTAAGCACACCTCTAGAAGTAAAATACTCAAAACCTATTTGGGATAAAAAACACTGAAGGTTTCCTTTTATCATATCTTTACTTTAACAAATAATATAAATGTCAATAATAGCTCCCTCTATATTATCAGCTGACTTTGCCAATCTAGAACGTGACACCAAAATGGTAAATAATAGTCATGCTGATTGGTTTCACATAGATATTATGGATGGTGTTTTTGTACCAAATATTTCATTTGGAATGCCAGTTCTAAAAGCAATTCAAAAACATGCGGAAAAGCCCTTAGATGTTCATTTGATGATCGTTGATCCTGATCGTTATATTGATATTTTTTCAGCTTTAGGAGCAAAAATTCTTACTGTTCATTTCGAAGCTTGCAACCATTTACATAGAAGTGTTCAAAAAATAAAATCTTGTGGCATGAAGGCTGGAGTTGCTTTAAATCCTCATACACCAGTAAATAATTTAAAAAACATTATACAAAATATTGACTTAGTCTGTTTGATGAGTGTCAATCCTGGTTTTGGAGGTCAATCTTTCATAGAAAATACTTACAAAAAAATAAAGGAAATAAGAGCATTAATTAAGGAAACTAATTCATCATGCCTGGTAGAAATCGATGGTGGTGTAACGAACCAAAATGCTTCAAAATTAATAACTTCGGGAGCGGATGTACTTGTATCAGGAAATTATATTTTTGCTGCTGAAGATCCGAAAACTAATATAAAAATATTAAAAGATCTCTAGTTCTTCTTTGTTTTAAACTGAACTCTTCTATTTATTGCACGTCCTTGAGGATTATCATTATCACCTATTGGATTTCTTTCACCAAAACCTTCAATCTCAAGACGTTCTGCGGGGACACCAATTTGAATCAAATACTCACGAACAGCTTTGGCTCGTCTTTTTGAAAGTTCAACATTATAAACTTCGCTGCCATCAGACGAAGAATAACCCTCAATCATAAGAATTCCCTCAGGATTTTCTTGTAACAAATTTTTAATCTTCAAAAGATTGTCCAATGTCTTACGACCGAAGATTTGATAACTATTTGCAGCAAAGTTAATACGTGAACCAAATTCATTCAAAGTTTTAACTATCTCGCTAGATAACTCTGGACATCCATTATTTTCTAATGTACCTACCTCATCTTTACAAAGATCATCATTATCATTTACTCCATCACCGTCAGTATCAGGCCAAGGACAACCATCATTTTCTTTAGGACCTGGATTATCTTTGCAATTATCTTCATTATCAGATAAACCGTCACTATCTGTGTCCGGACAACCATTCATTTCAATAATTCCAAATTCTTCAGGGCAGATGTCGTCTGGATCTGAGATCCCATCACCATCAGAATCAATACATCCTTTAAATTCTTTAGGGCCTGGAACTTCTGGACATTCATCCTCCTTATCAATAATAGTATCACCATCTGTATCAGGGCAGCCATCATATTCTTTTAAACCAAATACATCAGGGCATTTATCCTTTTTATCTGATACTCCGTCTTTGTCTGTATCACTTGACCCAAAATTATAGCTTAAACCTGCAAAATGTTGAAAATGATCAAAACCATCATTTTCATTCATACCTCTATAAGTAGACTGAAAATTAATTGCCAAACTTTTATTTAGAGATATGCTTAAACCTAACCCTCCAAAAATAGTCCTGCTAGTCTCGGTTGATGGGAAAAAACCAACACGATCTATCTCATCTGAAAATTTTGAAAAACCATATCCCCCAATAATATTTGGAGTTATTATACCACTAAAAATGTTAACTTTAATAAAGCCATCTAAAGAGCTATAATCATAGGAAAAGCCCGGATCATTTGAATTACTTACATTTCCTAAAGTAAATTGAGTTCCTAGGGACAGACCTGAAAAAATATGTCTACTAATTACTATAGCAGGTCCTCCAAAATTAAATCCTTTTGAAACATTATTTCCTTGAAGGTTAATTATGTTTGAATTAGCTGAAAAAAACCAAGGTTTATCTAATGATTGGCCTTTTAAATTATTGATGAAAGCTAAAGAAAAAATTAAAAAAATTAGGTTGTTTAGTTTCATAAATGAAACAAAATTTTTGTTAATGATAACAAAATCGATTGTTGATCGTCAACTATTTAATGTATTTAAAAAAGACTAATCAAGGTCTTTGCTTCCTTTAAAAATAGAGGGGAATTTTCTTTCAATCCAGTCTGGAATGTAGTTTTGATTTTCATCTTCTTCTAATCCAGTCGCTGTAGATATTACTGCATATAGGATTACTCCACCTACAAGAACGAAAGCTCCAATCATTACAATTACAATATCACTCATAATAAAAATAAATATATTACTCTAAAGTACAAAAATAATTCAAAATTTATTAAATAAATAAAATTAGTTGAGCTGCATAAAATCTTCTTTTAAAATAATGGAAGTGTATTTTAAAAATTTCTTGGCACTTTTCATTGAAAAAACTAAAGGCGGCTTAATTTTAATTACGTTTTTATCAGGACCATCAGTACTCAATAAAATTCCATAAAACTTCATCCGATTTATGAAATAATCTGCTTTCTGTGCTAAAGGATTAAGCTCATAATCGACAAACTCTATACCTATAAATAATCCTTGTCCTCGAACAGATCCTAAAATAGGATATTTGGATGATAATTCCTGAATATTAGACTTTATAAAGCTTCCTATAAATAAAGAATTTTTTTGTAGTTTTTCATCTTCAACTACATCTAATACAGCCTTTGCAATCGCACATGAAACAGGGTTACCACCAAAAGTATTGAAAAACTCCATTCCATTATTGAATCCATCTGCGACCATTTGTGTACATGCAACGGCAGCTATTGGATGTCCATTACCCAAGGGCTTTCCTATAGTGACTATATCGGGTATGACGTTATGTAAATTAAAGCCCCAAAAACTAGAACCGACCCTTCCACACCCAGTTTGGACCTCATCTACAATACAAAGACCGCCTGCTTTTCTTACTTCCACAAAAACTTCTGTTAAAAAACCTTCAGGAAGCTCAATTTGTCCACCACAACTTATTATCGGTTCAATAATGATACCACCCAAAATCTTTTTTTTCTTTTTTAAAGATTCAATAATATTTTTTATCTCTGAAACATATAATCCAGCTGTATTTTTGCCTCTATATTTACCTCTAAAAGAGTCAGGAATAGGAAAAATATGTGTACTTTCAGGACTTCTATTACCACCACTTCCATCAAATTTATAAGAACTGATATCAATACATTTATTAGTATTCCCGTGGTAGCCATTTTGAGAAGCAATTATTTGATTTGATCCAGTTATTGTTTTGATCATTCTTATAGCCAGTTCATTAGCTTCACTTCCTGAATTAACAAAATGGATAACATTTAACTCTGCTGGTAAAGTAGCAATTAAGTGTTTAGCTAAAAGGGTTATATTTTTATGTAAATAACGAGAATTAGTATTAAGTTGACCCATTTGTTCTTGTCCTGCCTTTACAACCCTTGGATGCTCATGACCTACGTGGGCAACATTATTCACCATATCAAGATAATGGCGACCATTTTTATCAATTAAATATTGTCCTTCGCCACGAACAATATGAAGTGGAACTTTATATTGTAAACTCATTCCCTTTCCAAGAATTTTCAAACGGTCAGAAAGAATTAAAGAAGTTTGATTTTGTTCTTGATGCATTAAGGACTCATTTTTAAAAAGTAAATTAGGATCAGGACAAATAGATTTCCAAGTTTCAATTTGTTTAAAATAGCATACCCCTGGAAAATCATTTTCATAATCCAAAAGAGATAGCATAATTTGAAAATGCAAATGAGTCGCCCAATTTCCATTTTCATTGGAGCTTCCGATGAAAGCAAGAAAATCACCCTTTTTTACTTTATTTCCTGGTTGAATATTGTTAATACTATCTAGTGCTAAGTGACCATAAAGAGTGTAAAAAACAAATGATTTAAAATCATGTTTTAGGATTATCATACCGCCATAAGACTTTTCTCCTCTATCATTTACTGCTGAAACAACAGTCCCGTCATAAATAGAATGAACAGGTGTTTCTGATGGAATCCAAAAATCAATTCCTAAATGAATACAACGGAACTCTTTACCTTCGTTTCCGATTTTTTGATAAGCTTTAGAGGTATAAAGTGATCTTGGTTCTAAATATCCTCCAGCAATAAGTTTTTTTGATTCTTCTTTTTGTAGTTGCTTGATCTTGAATTGGAAATAATCAACATTATTAAATTCCTCTTCTCTACCAACCCATGGACTTGACACACTTAAGTCTAAAAAATAAACTTCCTCTTTACCCAAAGAAGGAAAAAGATCTGATAGTAAAACTGTTTGTTTTTTAGCCCATTTTGAAAATATGTTATGTTGTGGGTGTGGGTAGAAACCACAAGTTTCACGAAATCGAAAATTAGCAAATTCATTATTTATTTTTGACCACTTTCTTAGAAGTTTCCATGCAGGTTTCTGACTAATCCATAAATATTCATTTAAGGGAAATTCAACTTTATTTATTGCAGATTTTGTTACTGAAATTATAAGGCGCATCCCAATAAGATTGTATAAAAATTGAAGCTCCTGCTCAAAAAGAGGATATTTAGAGTGGTAACCTTTAATTATTGGAAGTGCTGCCTCTAGGGGATCACAGACATCCATAATAGCATAAGTACAACAAATTGCTACATCATTTATTATTTGAGTATTAATTGCATCACCATAATCTATAAGAGAATGTGCTTGTGGGTTTAGTAGATCATTTGTAACAATAATATTATTATCATTAGGGTCATTATGAGTTACACCTCTTCTAAGGTTACTATATTCTTTCTGATTATTTTTAAAAGAAGTTAAAAAGGTGTATAACAAGTCTTTTTCTTCAGAATCAAAAAGTGATAAATGATTCTCAACCCAAAGACTTTGTGCTACATCCCATTCAAAGTAACGATTACTGTATTTGTGGCTGAAGTTTTTTAATCTTTTTGTTATTCCACCACATAATTGACCTAAACTCAGTCTTAATGAATCTGTTATAGGGTTAACACTGCTCCAAACTCTACCAGAAATCCACGAAAATAATCTAAGATGTCTAATTTCTCTATTTTGATCTTCAAAAGAGACTTTATAATTTCCATTAATTCCTTTAACAAGCCTAGGTGTATTTTTTGAATTGAGATGTAAAAAAAGTTTTTCTTGAAAATCTAAATAAGACAAGTCTTCAAATGGTTTAGAAATTTTTAATACAAATTTAGTTCCATCATTACTATCAAGTTTAAAGTTTAAATCAATCTCCCCTGGGAGAGGAGTTAGTTTACCTTCTATTCCAAAATAGGTTTTAATCAAATATTTAATTTGATTAAAATCTATTTTTTGTTGAGCTTTAGGACGCAAAGAATTTTATTTTTGAAAGTAATTTAAAAAAACAAGTCAAGGTTACAATGAAAAGCCTAGATCGATTTCAAAATAGGGCTTAAATTCAATATTGTGACCCAGGGAGGATTCGAACCCCCAACCCTCAGAGCCGAAATCTGATATTCTATCCAGTTGAACTACTGGGCCTTTTTCTAAAATGGATTAATACTAATCTTTAAAATTAACTAAAGGTAATCTTAAATAAAATCTACTCTATAAAGATAATTTATTCTTGACAAGTTTTGCAATAAGTTTTCCTTCTGCTTTACCTCCAATTTTTTTACTTACCATACCCATTACCTTTCCCATATCCTTCATCCCTTGTGCTCCTATTTTAGAAATTATATTAGATACTACTTGATCAACTTCCACTTCGGAAAGTTGTTTTGGAAGGAAGGATGATATGATTTCAGCCTGTGCTTGTTCAGGTTCAGCTAAATCAGAACGTCCTTGTTCCATAAAAATAGAAGCACTATCTTTTCTTTGCTTAACCAAGCGTTGTAAAATTTTTATTGATTCTTCTTCATTAATTTTATTTTCTGCACCTGAAGAGGTTTTAGCCATCAAAACTGCTGACTTTATTGCTCGTAAAGATTCAAGTTTAATACTATCTTTCGCTTTCATAGCGTTCTTTAATTCCTCTGAAAGGTTATCTAATACTCCCATATCTAATCAACATTATCGTGTAAAAATGAATTATTTGATCTCAACTGAAGGTCATTATTTGAGTCATTATCAAGAGATAACCTAGACGGCTCATCAGGTAAATTGTCATCAAGATTCAATCCTTTTCGTTTGTAAGCTGGTTCCTTTTCGATTTCTTCAACTTTATGATACTGTTGAGAGAATTGATGATTATAGGCCTTTAAATGTGCTTTTCGAGTTTCAGATTGTTCAGCTATTGTTTGATCAATTGACTTTTCAAAGGGACTTGAAGAATTTTCTGCAGTTGATGAAGATAAATCTTGTTCTAGATTCTCTTTCAACTGAAACTTAATTTCTGTACCAAGCTCATCAAAATCTTTCTCAACTACATTATTATTTGGAATAATTTGATTCACCTCTTCTAAATCTTTATTTAAATCTTTTATTTCATTTTGTCCAAGGGAAAGCTCAAAATCCATTAAAATTTGACTATTGGTTTCAACAACTTCAGGATCAACCACATCTATCTCAAAAAGAGAATTAGTTATCTCATTAAAAATAAAGTCTTCTTCATGGAAAAGACCTGTCTTGGTCTCTTCAGTGCCAATAATTTCTTTATCAAAAACATCTTCTTCATTAATTTCATTTACTGAATCAAATATAGGTTCAAATAATTGCCCTTCATTAGTTTCTATATTTTGATCTTTTAAGATTTCAGAAGTTTGATTTGAAGCATCAAGAATAGTTTTTGACAATTCTTTATTATCGTTCATTATATCCTCATCTATTTCCACAGAGGTATGGGTATCTGTTGAAACTAGGATTTCATTTTTATGTAAATCTTCATCATTTTCTTGCTCAATATGAATACCATTAAAAACTTCTTCAACTTCAACTTTTATATCATATAAAATATCATTCATAGGAATGATCGGTTCTTCATTGACAAAAATTTCTTGATCAGAGGTTTCATCTTGAAGTGTTTTTATCTCGTCAACACTCTTTAAAAGTGGCTTAGATGTGAATTCTTCATCACTTAAATCATGAATAATTTTTTGCTCATCTTCTAGTGTGTGTATAATTTTTTTAGCTTCAGTATTTGATATTTCATTTTGTTGTTCATAACCAAATCCAGTTGCTATTATAGTCACCGATACTTCATTTCCTAAACTTTCATCCTCTCCTACACCCATAATTATATTTGTATGATTCCCAGATTCAACTTGAATGTAATCATTAATTTCCCCTATCTCATCTATTGTAATCTCGTCAGAACCAGACACAATTAATAGAAGAACGTTTTTACAGCCAGTTATCTTGTTATCATTAAGAAGAGGTGAGTCTAAAGCTTTTATAATTGCCTCTTGAGCTCGATTACTTCCAGAAGAAGAGGCAGAACCCATGATTGCAGTTCCAGAATTAGTAAGCACAGTTTTTGCATCTTTTAAGTCTATATTCTGAGTGTAATGATGTGTAATAACTTCAGCAATCCCTCTAGCAGCAGTAGCAAGTACTTCATCAGCTTTTGCAAATCCTGCTTTAAAACCTAAGTTTCCGTATACTTCTCTAAGTTTATTATTATTAATTACTATAAGAGCATCGACTGTTTCTTTTAAATGCTCTAAACCTTTTTGGGCTTGCTCTAAACGTAAGCGACCCTCAAATTGAAATGGCATGGTTACTATACCTACAGTCAAAATATCCAAAGACTTTGCCATTTGTGCTATAATAGGTGCTGCTCCAGTTCCTGTTCCTCCTCCCATTCCGGCAGTTATGAAAATCATCTTTGTTTGAGTTGTTAATATATTATGAATCTCTTCTTTGCTTTCTTGAGCAGCCCTAGCTCCTACTTCTGGATTGGCACCAGCACCAAGACCTTCAGTTAGACTCGCACCAAGCTGAATTTTTGTAGGGACACCACTTTCAGATAGAGCTTGAGCATCCGTATTTGTAATAACAAAATCTACACCTTTAATTCCTTGATGGAACATGTAGTTAATCGCATTACTTCCACCACCACCAACACCAATTACTTTAATTAAGTTACTTCGGTGTTTTGGTAAGTCAAAATTAATTCCCTTTGATTCTTCCTGATCCATCTTATTCTGTTTAGGCGTTATCTAAAAATTCTTTTAATTTCTCTCCAAAACGATCTAAAATCGATTTGCGCTTTTGATTTACATCTTCTGTGGGTTGATTCCCATTCTCTAAAACTTCCATATCTCCATCAACAGATTCATTTGTTGATATTGGTGTTCCTTCAAGAGCACTCATCAATAAACCAACAGAGGTCGAGAATAATGGACTAGAAACTGCTTCTAAAGTATCTCCAGCAAGATGTTCACTTGGATAACCTACTCTTGTATCCATGCCTGTAATATATTCAACTAATTGCTTTAGGTGTTTTAGCTGACTTCCACCCCCGGTTAAAACAATTCCTGCAATAAGTTTTTTCTTTTGATCATTATGCCCGTAATTTTTAATCTCTAAAAATACCTGCTCAATAATCTCAACCACCCTAGCGTTAATTATTTTGGAAAGTGTTTTCAAAGAAATTTCTTTCGGATCTCTACCCTGAAGCCCAGGAATAGAAACAATTTCGGTATCACGATTTTCACCTGGCCAAGCAGATCCAAATTTTATTTTTAATAATTCAGCCTGTTTCTCAATTATTGAGCATCCTTCTTTAATATCATCAGTAATTACATTACCACCAAATGGAATAACAGCTGTGTGACGAATAATACCATCTTTGAAAATTGCTAGGTCTGTAGTTCCTCCACCAATATCAATTAAAGCTACACCTGCTTCTTTTTCTTCAAAACTCAAAACTGCCTCGGATGATGCTAAAGGCTCTAAAGTAATATTGGACATATTAAGTCCAGCACTTTTTATACAACGCCCTATATTTTTTATAGATGAAACCTGCCCGACAACCACGTGAAAGTTTGCTTCCAAACGACCACCATGCATACCAATTGGCTCCTTAATTTCTCCCTGTCCATCTACTTTGTATTCTTGAGGCAAAACATGAATAATCTCCTCTCCAGGTAGCATAACTAATTTATATACCTGTTGTATCAACTTTTGAATATCATTTTCATCAATAACAGCCTCTGGATTCTCTCGAGTTATATAATCACTATGCTGAATACTTCTTATGTGCTGTCCAGCAATCCCAACAGAAACATCATTAATTTTATATTGAGAGTTCGACCTAGCGTCTTCAACAGCTTGTTGAATTGATTGAATGGTCTGTGTAATATTATTTACTACTCCCCGATGAACCCCCAGACTTTTTGACTTTCCAACTCCTACAATTTCAACTTTATTAAATTCATTTTTTCTACCCACCAAAGCCACAATCTTAGTAGTTCCAATATCGAGTCCAACAGAAGTATTTTGATCTTTCATAATATTTAAGGTATTACAGCTACTACTTGATTATTGTAGCTTAAATTAATTTCTTGATATCGATTTAAACTGTCTTGAGTTTTTTGATAAGCACAGAAAATTTTTAATTTTTTAATTTTATCGTTTACATTAATTGGAGTACCGAATTTTACATCAAAATCAAATGATTTTAATTTTAATTGAAATTGGTTTTTTTCTAGAAGTATATATTCTAATTCATTAGATAAAAATTTATCTGATGTCATATTTTTAATAACAGAAGCTGTAGTTTCAAAAGAAATGGTAGAAGATACAGTCTTGAATTTGGGGTATTTTATTGAATCTATAACTTTAAAGTCAAATAGTGCTCCATTTGCATCAGAATAAAGAGCAGGGTCGGAATCTACTATAAATAGTGGGACTCTTTCTTTAATATAAAAAGTTAAACGTCCGTCAGGAAGGAGAAAAATTTCTGCGTTTTCAACCTCTGGAATATTGTTCATTTTAATTTCAAGTATATTCAAATCTAAACTATCTTTTCTCATAGTATACTTGTCAATCAAGTTTTGTGTTAACAATTTATTAACCAAAGAGTCATTAAAAAAACGTGGTGGATTTGTGAAAATTATTTGTATTTCAAGATTTATTTTTTTGTAATATCTATAGTTGGAAAAAGAAAAAGCCGCAATAAAAATTAGACTACTAAAAATTAAGAATAATATGGATTTATTGAATTTCAAATGGTTACAAATTTAGATTTTAATTGTTGAATTTCGAATCCAATATCTCCAGCTCCTAAAAGTGCAAAAATATTTGCCTTACTAGTTTTAAATATCATTTGTATCTCGTTTTTTTGAATATATCTTTTTCTTTTATGAGAAATTCCATCTAATAAACTTTTTACATTTATACCTTTAATTGGCTTTTCTCTGGCAGGATAAATATCCATGAGAATGACCTCGTCGAATTTACTTAATACTGTTATGAAATCTTTCATTAAATCACGTGTTCTTGAAAATAAATGAGGCTGAAATACAACGCAGCTTTTTTGTTTTGGATAGAAGGATTTTATTGTTTTAAAAACACCTTCAATTTCAACTGGATGATGAGCATAGTCATCAATAATAATTTTATCATCCCATTTATATACATTCATTCTTCTGTAAACCCCAGGAAAATTTTTTAATACAGAAACTACATTCTCAGTGTTTAATCCAAATTGATCTGCCATCGCTATAGCTGCTAATGAATTTGATAAATTATGAGTTCCAATTAGATTTAAATAAATATTTTTAAATTTTTCATTTGGAGTAGTCAAATCAAAATGATAACCTCTTTCACTTTTTTTTATATTAAAGGCTTTATAATCTGCTTCAACTTCAATACCATATGTATAACCTGAAATAGGTAGACCGTGCGCAACAATTAAATCTTGGTTAACTTGTTCAGAAAATTGAATAAAAGCATCAACAAAAGCTGTCTTAGTTTTATATATATCAAGATGATCTGGATCTAAAGAGGTGATGCAAGCTAACGTTGGACGCAAATGTAAAAAGGAGCGATCATATTCATCTGCTTCAACAATAAAGACCTCTGATCCATTTTTAAAAAAATTTGAAAAAGTATTATTAAAAAAACCGCCCATTATTGAAGTAAAAGACTGGTTAGTTTTGTCGAAAATATGTGTTAAAATAGAAGAAGTAGTAGTCTTTCCATGGGTTCCTGCAATAGCCAGTGTTTTTTTACCATCACACAGGTTTGCTAAGAATTTGGCTCGTTTTGTCAACTTATTTCCCTGCTTTTTATAAAAAATTAATTGTGGATGGGATTCAGGAATAGCAGCTGAGTAAACAACTTCAACTGTATTAGATAATAGAAAATCCTGTAAAGCGCTTAAAGAACTATCAAATCTGATTTCAATTCCGTTTTGTATTAATTGATTGGTAATTTCAGATGGAGTCCTATCATAACCATATACCTGATGTCCTTCTTCTAGGCATAAGCTTGCCAAAGCAGACATACCTACTCCTCCAATACCTATGAAATAATAAATATTTTTGTGATTAGTTCCCATTGAGTCCAATAATTTGTTCAACGATCTTTTGAGCTGCATCCTTCCTTGACAAACGTTTTATATTTTTCCCCAAGTCTTTTTGAATGGATTTGTCATTTACTAAAAATGAAAAATACTTTTCAAACTTATTTTCTAGATCTTTTTCCTCCAACATCAAGGCTGCTTTTTCTCTAACTAAAGCCATAGCGTTATGATATTGATGATTTGCTGTTACATTAGGAGAAGGAATCAATAAAACCGGTTTTCCTAGGCAACTAAGCTCCGATATACTAGCTGCACCTGCTCGTGAAATTATAAAGTCTGCAGCTGAATAAAGTTGTTCCATTTTATTTATAAAAGGACGTATAATTACTGTTTTGGAAGCAGTCTTTTTATAATCATCATAATATATTGAACCACATTGCCATAATACCTGAAGTCCTAATTTATTAAAGAAATTCAGTTTGGACTTAATCAATTTATTTATTCTACAAGAACCAAGACTTCCACCAATAACTACAAGAGTTTTTCTTTTTGGATCTAAACCAAAATTATGTTTTGCCTTTTCACTAGGTATTATGTAAGTAAAAATTGATCGCACTGGATTACCTGTCAAAATTATTTTATTTCTAGGAAAGAAATTTTCCATACCATTGTAAGCAACACAAATTCGATATGCGTTTTTACTTAAAAAACGATTTGTAATTCCAGGATAAGAATTTTGTTCCTGAATAAGTGTTGGTAAACCGAGCCATTGAGCAACCCTCAATAATGGACCACTAGCAAAGCCTCCTGTTCCTACAATAACATTTGGTTTAAATTTTTTTAAGATTATATATGAATGAAAAACACTAACAGCTAACTTAAATGGAAACAAGAGGTTATGAAAAGATATAGAGCGCTTAAAACCACTAATCCAAAGACCCACAATATTAAAGCCAGCTTTAGGAACTTTTTCCATTTCTAATTTTCCTTTTGCCCCAACGAATAATATATTTGACTTATTATTTAGTTGTTTTAATTCCATCGCAATTGCAAGAGCTGGATAAATATGCCCACCTGTACCCCCTCCTGATATTATTAATTTAATTGGTTTCACTTAGAATAATTAATGGGTTATTTTCATCTTTATTTTCTATTTTTTTATTTGCACTTACACTTAAAATAATGCCCATCGAAATACAGGTCATCCATGCAGAAGTTCCTCCACTGCTAATCATAGGTAGATTTTGTCCAGTTACAGGAAGTACTTGTAAAGCAACTGCTATATTTGTAAAAGCTTGTAGAATTATTGGTATTCCTAAGCCTATAACCAAAAGTTTACCAAAAACATTTGACGTTTTATATGAAACTACCACTAATCTGTATAGAAGCAGGAGGTAAAGAACTATCAAGCCTATGCCTCCTAATAATCCAAATTCCTCAACTATTATTGCATAAATAAAATCTGAGGAGCTCTGGGGCAAAAAATTTTTCATTCTACTTTTTCCTGCTCCTAATCCAAAAATATTACCTGTTACAATTGCTGTTTTTGCTCGTCTTACTTGATAGTTTCCGTCAGTGCTTTCTCCGTTTCTAAAATTCTCAATTCTATTAATCCATGTGTCTATCCGATTCGGAAAAGCTCCAGGAAAAGTTTTCATTAAAGAAAAAAATAAAAATACAGTCGTAATAGCAGTAAAAATGACTATTATCAGATAGCGTATCGGATAACCAGCCAAAAAAGATAAGACTAATACCATAACAAATAAAAGAGCTGAAGTTGATAAATTTGAGGGTAAAATAAGTAGTATAATTATAAAAACCGGAAACCAAAAACGTGATATTGAACTTTTAAATGTCGGAATTTTACGACTCAGTTTCGAAAGATAAGTTGCTGAATAAATCATTAAAACAACTGATGCCAAGGTTGATGTTTGAAAACTTATTCCAATTATAGGAATTTGGATCCATCGACTAGCATTTGCACCTTGAATTATAGTTCCTTGAGTTGCAGTGAATATTAGTAAAATAATGACGACAGGAAGCATTAAAATCGATACACCTTTAAAATAATGGAAAGGAATCCGATGTATTGATATCATCAAAATAAAACCAATAACCAATATGATAAAATGCTTTATGAGATATCCCCATGGGGTTCCTTTTCCTATCACATAAACTAGATTAGTGCTAGCACTGTAGACAGGCAAAAATGAAAAGATAGCCAGTAATGCTAAAATTCCCCATAGTACTTTATCTCCTTTTAATGCTTGAAACATAATTTACAAATTTCTAACTGCATTTTTAAATTGATTGCCTCGATCTTCATAATTTTTAAACAAATCAAAGCTTGCGCATGCCGGAGACAATAATACAGTGTCTTTAGCTGTAGCAACCTTATGTGCAATTTTGACAGCTTCGCTCATTGACTCTGTTTCAATAAAAATATCAGATACATTTTCGAATGTATCCCTTAAATTCTCATTATCTAAACCTAGACAAATTATTGCTTTAGCCTTTTTACGTATCATTGGTAGTAACTCATCATAATTATTCCCCTTATCTACTCCCCCAACAATCCAAATTAAAGGAGTTTCAATACTTTGTATTGCAAAAAAGGTAGCATTTATGTTGGTTGCTTTAGAGTCATTGATATATTGAACATGCTGAATCGTAAGTACTTTTTCCATTCGATGTGGAGCTCCCTTGAAATCAGATAAACTTTCACGAATAGATTCCTTGGTGATCTCTAATAGATTTGCTATAGTAGAAGCTGCCATCGCATTTAATAAGTTGTGTCTTCCAGATAATTGAAACTGTGTGGAATTAATCATCATTTTCTTTTTTTTTTGTTTTATAATAATTCTATTTCCTTGTGTATATACTCCATCCATACCTTTATTTACATCTAATGGAATTTTTTTTGGCTTGACATTTTTTTCTTTTATAACATTCATTATTACGGGATCATCAGAATTAAAAAGAAAAAAATCTTTCTCAGATTGGTTTTTTAAAATTTTAAATTTTGACTTTATGTAGTCTTCAAAATTAAAGTTATAATGATCTAAATGATCAGGTGTTATATTTGTAATAACTGAAATATGGGGAGCAAAATCAACTATGTCGTCAAGCTGGAAACTACTTATTTCTAAGACATAATAATCAAAGTCAGTTTTCGCAACCTGAAGAGCAAAACTATTACCAATATTACCTGCAATCCCAACATTATATCCAGCATCCTTTAAAATTTTATATGTGAGCATTGTTGTGGTTGTTTTACCATTAGTACCTGTTATTCCAATTAATGTTGCTTGTGTATGTCTAGCGGCTAACTCTATTTCAGAAATAATTTCTTTTCCTTGCTTACGTAAAGTTTTGATTAAACTGCTATCAGAGCGAATTCCAGGACTTTTAACTACAATATCTGCCGATATAATTTCCCCCAATGAATGCTGTCCAGATTCCCATTTAATTGCTGCTTCATTAAACAGAGTCTGTAAATCTGAGTTGATCAAGTTTTTATCTGAGACAAAAATATCATAGCCCATCTTCTTTCCTAAAATAGCAGCCCCTGTACCACTCTCTCCTGCTCCCAAGATTGCTAATTTTTTATTCATCATCTAAGTTTAAGTGTTACAATTGTAAGTACAGCTAGAATAATACCTATAATCCAAAATCGAGCAACAATCTTACTTTCGTGAAAGCCAAGTTTTTGATAGTGATGATGTAAAGGAGCCATTTTAAAAATACGTATACCTGTTCCAATTTTATTTCTAGAATATTTGAAATAACTAACTTGGATAATAACAGATAATGTTTCTATAAAAAAGACTCCACAAAGCAGTGGTATTAATAATTCTTTTCTTACGATTAGAGCTATAACTGAAATTACAGCTCCAATGGTTAAACTACCTGTATCACCCATAAAAATTTCAGCTGGATAGGTATTGTACCATAAAAATCCAATCAAAGCACCTAAAAAAGCTGAAATAAATACAACGATCTCTCCAACATTCGGTATGTACATTATGTTTAAATAAGAAGCAAAATTTATATTACCCGAAACAAAAGAAAAAACTCCAAGAGCAAATACAATAATAGCTGAAATTCCAGCTGCCAAACCATCTACACCATCAGTTAAATTAGCTCCATTTGAAACTGCAGTAATAATAAAAATAATAATCGGAATAAAAATTAACCATGTGAATTTGGAATCAAAACCCATCCAACTGATAAGTTTATGATAGTCGAATTCATTGTTTTTAAATAGTGGTATTGTAGTCAAGGTTGATTTTATATCATTAGCATTTTGAAATATTCCTGTTTTATTTTCTATCTCATTTACTGATGCGATAAATTCTACTCGAACTTTAACCTCAGGATGAAAAAAGAGAACACCTCCAACAAAGGCTCCTAACAAAACCTGACCTATAACCTTAAACTTACCTTGCAAACCATCTTTATTTTTCTTAAAAATTTTTATATAATCATCAAATAATCCAATTAATCCCATCCAAACCATTGTTGATATTAGAAGAATAATGTAGATATTACTTAATCGAGCCAAAAGCAAGACAGGCACTAGGGTACTAAAAATTATAATTAAGCCTCCCATAGTTGGTGTTCCTTCTTTTTCTTTTTGACCATATAACCCTAAGTCTCGAATACTTTCTCCAATTTGTTGACTTCTTAGGTAGGAGATAATTTGTTTTCCAAAAACCAAAGAAAAACCCATTGAAAATATAACAGCTAATGCTGCTCTAAATGAAGTATACTGGAAGACACTCGCTCCAGTTAATTGGTATTGATTTTCTAAGAATTCAAAAAGATTATAAAGCATATTTAATTTGAGTTTAAAAATATTTCTTTAGCAATTTTTAAATCGTTAAAAGGATAATATTTCCCTTTAATCTCTTGATAGGACTCATGTCCTTTTCCAGCAATTAAAACTATGTCTCCGTCCTCAGCTAATTCGGCAGCCATTGCAATAGCGTCTTCTCTAGAAGTTACTTTTAAAATTTTTTTAAAATGTTCTTGAGGTACACCATTAATCATCTGTGTAATTATCTCCTCTGGGTCTTCATCACGAGGATTATCAGACGTGAAAATAACTTTATCACTGAACTTAGTAGCCTTCAAACCCATTAGAGGACGTTTTTCTGCATCTCGATTTCCACCACATCCTAAAAGCGTAATAAGAGTTTCATTTCGGGTTCTAACTGAATTAATAGTTTCTAAAATATTTTCTAAAGCATCTGGCGAATGTGCAAAGTCAATAATTATGGTAGTACCATTTGTTGTTTGAAAGGTTTCAAAGCGCCCTTTGACGCTTTTGAGGCTACTAATTTGCTTTAAAATATTTAATTGAGAAATTTCGAAAAGATCTGCAACTGCGAATACTGCTAAAAGATTTTGAATATTAAAATTGCCAACCAAACTAGTCCATACCTCATGGCTTTTTATTTTTAAAAGCATTCCTGAAAATTGACACTCTAATAGCTTAGCTTTATAATCAGCGTGATGTTTTACAGAATAAGTATATTTTTTTGCTTTAGAATTTTGAAGCATAAACGCTCCGTTTTTATCATCCAAATTGGTCAAGGCAAATGCACTTTTAGGTAAATTGTCAAAAAACTCTTTTTTTGTATCTCTATATTTTTTAAAACTTCCATGATAGTCTAAATGATCGTGACTAAGATTACTAAACACACCTCCTTTAAAAACTAAACCTTCAATACGGTGCTGAGTAATTCCATGAGAGGAGACCTCCATAAAACAATGTGTAATTCCTAATCCTACCATATCACTTAAATACGTATTTATTAATAAAGCATTAGGAGTTGTATGGGTATTATCATAAATTTTATCTCCATACTCAACTTTTATTGTGGAAATTAATCCAGATTTATAACCTTCATTAATAAAAAGCTCATGTAATAAGCTTACAATTGATGTCTTTCCATTAGTTCCAGTTACCCCAACTAAAGTTAATTTTTCTGAAGGGTTGTCATAAAAGTTTGAAGCTACTACACCTAAGGCTTTTGCTGAATTTTTCACCAGAACATAAACCACACTATCTTTACATTTTTTAGGAATTACTTCACAAATAATAGCTCTAGAACCTTTATGTATAGCCTCAGAAATGAAGTCATGTCCATTAACTTTCATTCCCTTAATAGCTATAAACAAGGCTTTTTTTTGTATTTTTCTACTATCGAAACTCAATGAATTAATTTCTAAAGTAGGGTTCCCAAAAATACCTTCAATAGCAACCTTGTATAATAATTCTTTTAATGTTTTCATGATAATTCCAAAATGATTTTATCTTGATTTTGTATCTGAGTACCAGCCTTAAGAGATTGATATTTTACTATACCTGTTCCAATTATTTTGACTTTTAATCCACTTTTCTTAAGCTTTTTTATAGCTTCTAATTTTGATAAACCTGAAACATTTGGAATAATATTTACTTTTAATCCATCCAGTTTTGCTATATCTTTATTACTAATCTCAACTTCGTAGGGAATATCGTTGAATATTTTTTTTGCTATAGTTTTAAAAACAGGAGCTGCTACAATAGCTCCATAATAACCTTTTGTTTTATTTGGTTTATGAATTACTACAATACATGAATATTTTGGATCTTCTGCAGGAAAGTAACCCACAAAACTCGAAATATATTTAATATTGTCTGTAGTATAATCAATTTGACCAGTACCAGTTTTACCAGCCATTGAAAGCAAAGGATCTTTAATACTATATGCAGTTCCCCATTTTTTGTCAACCACATTAAACATCATTTTCTTAACCTTTGTTAGAGTTTCCTTTGAACAAATTGATGGGCTTAAAACACTTTTAGAAAATATTTGGGTAGGATCATTTCCAAAATTGCTTATTTTGTTTAAAAATCTTGGCTTAACCATCTCACCACCATTTGCAATAGCATTGTAAAAAGCTAAAATTTGAAGTGGAGTTAGACTCACCCCATATCCATAAGCCATCCAAGGTAAATCCAAACCATCCCAATCTAAATCTGTTGGATAGGGAATTTTTGGTATGCCCTCACCGCGTATAGGAAGCCCTAAAGGTTTATTAAGACCCATATTATAAAGACGATTTACAAATTTTTTAGGATTATTTTTATAGTGATCATATATAATTTTAACAAGACCCACATTAGATGAAACCTCAAAGGCTTTGGCGGCGGTTATATCCCCATATCCTCCCTTTTTGGAGTCTTTAACTTTGTACTTTCCATAAAAAAGTATCTCACCGTTTCCAGTATCTACTATTGAGTCTTCATCAATAACCCTGTCCTCTAAAGCAGCTATCATTCCCATTAGCTTAAATGTTGATCCTGGCTCATAAGTTTCTCCAACCGCATAATTTAGTTTTTCAAAATATTTACCTTCCTTTGTTCTTCCCAAATTAGCGATTGCTTTTATTGCTCCAGTTTTAACTTCCATTAAGACGACAGTTCCATGGTGAGCTTCAAATTTTTCAAGTTGGGAAAGCAAAGCATTATGAGTTATGTCCTGCATATTAACATCAATTGTAGTGAATAAATCAAATCCTTCAGTTGGTTCTTTTTCATTTGAATCACTTATTGGTTTCCATTGTCCATTTGCAATTTTTTGTTTTAATCGTAAACCTGAATCACCTCTTAAATATTCAGAGAATGCTCCCTCAAGACCAACTCTAAAATAGGTCCCATCTGAATCTTTTTTCTCATAACCAATAGTTCTCTCAGCAACTTTTCCTAAAGGACGTTCTCGTTTGATTTCTTGTTCTACGACTAAGCCACCCCGATAAGCGTTTTGTTTAAAAATTGGGAAGTTTTTGTACCGCTTGTACTCAGAATAAGAAAGATTCTTATCTATAGGCCAATACCTATTTTTTTGTAGACGAGCTTCTTCAATACTTTTCAGGATTTTAGCTGGTGATTCTCCTTTTAGGTTTGCAATTGAATCTGCAAGAGCTTTTTTATTTGTCTCAAATAAAAAGATTGAGGGTGTAACTACATCCCAATGTAATTCGTATCTATATATGGAAGTTGCTAAAATATTTCCATCTGCAGCATATATATTTCCTCTACTTGGCTCTAAAACAACATTTTTAACTAAAGCTTCAGGAGCTAAAACTAATCCTAGATCATTTTCATAAAATTGAATGTAAATGAGTTTTCCAATTAAAACTAGTGCAAAGGAGAACAATCCAAAAGCAAGTAGGTAAAACCGATGCATTAATTCTCTTATTTGACTTGATTCTTTATTCATTGGATAAGGTTATTTTAATTGGAGGGGATGATGCAGGACCAATTCCTTTTTCCGCTAAGACTTTTGCGACATTTGATTCTTTTTTTAAAATCAAAAGCTTTTTTTTAGCTTCTATAAAATCACTTTTAAGGGCCTTTATATCGGTATTTAGTGAAGCTATTTTAAAAATTTTCCTATCAGCACTGTGGCCACTAGAGATCATAATTAATGCCAATAGCGATAGAAAAAGTATCATTCGCCAGTTTTTAAATGCGTCCTCTTTAACTAAAAATTCAATGTTTAATATTGATCTTAAATTATTCATCTCTTCTCTGCAATTCTTAGTTTCGCACTACGAGATCTAGAATTTGTCGCGATCTCGTCTTTGGAGGGGGTCTTTAGCTTCCCTACTTTATTTAAAGGGGCTATTAGGTTTCCATAAAAATCTTTTTGCTGTTTACCTTCAAAATTTCCACTTTGAAAATATCTTTTTACAATCCTGTCTTCAATCGAATGATATGAGATACAAACAAGCCTTCCTCCGGGATTTAGAATATTCGTAGCCTGCTCTAAAAAGAGCTTTAAGACACTTAACTCGTCATTAACCTCTATACGAATTGCTTGGAAAAGTTTTGCTAAAAATTTATTTCCAAACCTGTTGGGAACAAGAGGCTCAACCAGGTCAATTAAATCATGTGTTGTTTGAATAACCCTCTTGACACGTCTATTAATAATAAGTTTTGCAAGTTTTTTTGAATTTCTCAACTCACCATAACTGTAAAAAAGTTGACTCAATGAATCTTCAGAATATTTATTTAAAACCTCATGAGCATCCAAGGTTTGTGATTGATTCATTCGCATATCTAATCTACCATTATTACGAATTGAAAATCCACGTGAACCATTATCAAACTGATGTGAAGAAACACCTAGATCAGCTAAAATACCATCTACCGATTTTACGTTATAATATTTTAAATACTGTTTAAGATGACTGAAGTTGGCAGAAATAAATTCAAAACGTGAATCATCTATTAAGTTTTCAAGTGCATCAGCGTCTTGATCAAAGCCAAACAAACGGCCCTCGTTACTTAACAAATCAATAATACCCCTGGAGTGGCCTCCACCTCCATAAGTAACATCAACATAAATTCCTTTTGGCTGAATTTTGAGCCCATGGATTGCCTCCTTAAATAAAACCGGATTATGATATTTTATCATCATTTTTTTCTCCCATCACTTCTTCAGCTAAGGCACCAAAATCAAGGGTTGCCTCATCTATCGCTTTTTCATAAAGCGACTTTTCCCAGATCTCAAGAATATTGACAGCAGATGAAACTACAACCTCTTTCTCTATCTGTGCGTGCTTTACCAAGTTTTTTGGAATTAAAAGACGGCCAGAAGAATCCATCTCTACAATCTTTACTCCAGCAGTAAAACGTCGTATAAAATCATTATTTTTTTTATTAAATCGATTTAATCCATTTACTTTTTCCATTAGGAAAGCCCATTCTTTAGTAGGATAAAGTTCCAAACATGGATTGAAAACTGATCTTTTTAAAACAAAACCACTAGCCATGAAATTTGACAATTGTTTCTTTATTGCGACAGGCAACATTATTCGGCCTTTAGCATCTACTTTACATTCATATGTTCCAATTAAATATTTCACAAATTTGATCAGATTTACATCAAATATAATTTATATTTACCACTTTTTACCACAAATTACCACATTGTTAATAAGTTTTCTGTCAATAATAAATATTTGTTTAATGCACCCTTTAAATAAAAAACAGACGATAAATTGTAATTGTCTATCTTTGATTCTAAATCCTAGTAGGACACTGACAAAATGAATAAAATCATCCAAGAAGAAGAATTTCGATACATAGAGTCAGGAAAAGGTCAGCCTTTAATAATTCTTCATGGACTAATGGGTGGATTAAGTAACTTTAAAGGCGTCATAGATTATTTTCCAAAACTGGGTTACCAAATTATAATTCCCGAACTACCTGTATACAGTTTACCCCTCATAAATACTTCAGTTAAATCCTTATCAGAATTTCTTTTCAAATTTGTGAGTTTCAGAAAATTGAAAAACTTTATTTTACTAGGAAATTCACTTGGTGGCCACATTGGTTTACTTTTCGCTAAAAATCATCCTAAGTATGTGAAAGGTTTAGTGCTTACTGGGAGTTCTGGTTTATATGAAAACAATATGGGAGATGGCTATCCTAAACGGGGAGACTACGACTATATTAAAAAGAAAAGTGAAGCTGTTTTCTATAATTCTAATACAGCTACAAAAGAAATTGTTGACGAAGTTTTTGAAACAGTAAACGATAGAAATAAATTAGTTCGAACTTTGGCCTTAGCTAAAAGCGCAATAAGGCACAACATGGCAAATGATTTACCATGTATGAAAACCCCAACAGCTATCATTTGGGGAAAACAAGATACCGTTACGCCTCCTAATGTTGCAGAAGAGTTTAATAATTTACTTCCAGATTCAAATTTATACTGGATTGATAAATGCGGACATGCACCAATGATGGAACACCCAAATGAATTTAACACAATTCTGAAGGGTTGGCTTGAAACTAGAAAGTTTTAAAAAATATGCAAATCAAATCTGCTAGGTTTGTTATTAGTAATACTGAAGTGGCAAAATGCCCTAAGAATTCTTTTCCTGAGTATGCATTTATTGGAAGATCAAATGTGGGAAAATCTTCTTTAATTAATTCGATTTGTAATAAAAAAAAATTAGCCAAAATATCCTCAAAACCTGGAAAAACACAATTAATTAATCATTTTTTAATAAATGAAAATTGGTATTTAGTTGATTTACCTGGTTATGGTTATGCACGAGTTTCCAAAACCAGAAAAAAAATATTTCAGGAATTTATAATCGATTATTTGAAAAAACGTTCTCAACTAGTTAATACATTTTTACTTATTGACATTCGGCACGAGCCGCAAGATATTGACCTAAGGTTTATGGAATGGCTAGTAGAAAATCTTATTCCATTTTCTATAGTTTTCACCAAATCAGATAAGTTAAAACCAAGAAAAATATCAAATAATATTAATCTTTACATGGATCAAATGCTCTCCTCTAACTGGGCAGAACTTCCTCCAATATTCAAAACATCATCAAATCATCAAACTGGGGTTGAAGAAATTCTAATATATATAAATAAGCTTAACAGAGTTGTTTTAGAAAATAATCAGAAGTAAATTAAGTTTTTTTTAGATCGAGTTTTTCTGCAAAATAATTACAAAAGTCTTTCATTGTTTCTGTCATCTTTTCGTCTTGAGTAGCCCGATAATAGGTTTCCGATAAAGATATTAAAGTTTGATGAAAAAATAGCTGCATTTGATCTACAGGCATATCTTTTACCCATAAATCCATTTTCAATGTTTCTTGATTTTCTGAGTCCCAAAAAGAAAGTAAAATGGCTTTCGTATTTTTTTCTGAAACTCCACCATCCAGTGCTGTCCATTTCATTTCTTCAGGAATATTATTTTCATCTAAATTAACGTCTATCGAAATTTGAGTTTTCTTTTTAATGGCCATTAGCGTTTTGGTTTATATTTTGATTTGTTAAAGATTTGTTGAAATGGTAATTTTATTAATTCTTGTAAGGAAATATTAGGATTCTGTTTGTGAAAACTTCGGACGATTTGCCAACCGATCCAGCGTCCAATTCTTCCCGGAGATTCATTGTCTAGTTGTAGATAAAATTTTGAAAATGGAGCAGGTTCAATAAAGCGCTCTGACCATTGAGAATCAGTTTTATAGAGTAGCTGTTTTTCAATAAAAAATTGCCAGATATAAATTTCATTATTTTTTGCCCAATCTAATTCCTCTTTAGAATAAGCTATTTTAATGGCATCTTTTTCATTTGGCATAATCATATCTTGTAGATAAAGTTTTTTTCCTTCATAAACCATTTGCGCCAAAAAGGTTCTATCTTCAGGTGGTCGAATGAGATAAGCACTAAATTTTTCTGCTATTTGAGATATAATATATTTTTTATCTAACTCCTTACGAATATAACTTGGTATCCCTTCATAAAGAGGGTGTTCTGAACCAAGAAAAGTATCAAGTGAAATTAAGAGTAAACTATCTGAGTATACAGTTTTTATCTGATAATCAACATTATTAGTGAGTGTAATAACTTGAGGAGTTTTTGTTCTAGGAAAGTAATATTTAATATGTTTGAACAAGTTGGATACTCTTCCCTCTAAAGGATTGATATCATTGAATATTTTTTTAACAGCATCCTGAAGTAATAATTGTAAACTATCATTTTGTCTTTTTATCCACACACTATCGGGAAATTTAGTTGGAAACAAAAAAGGATATTCTTTCTTTAGTTTGGGTATTACATCAGGAGAATTATTATAAAATTTTAAATCAAAACGTTCAAAATTTAAATCAACACTAATAGCATTTATTTGAGCTTCTTTACTATTTTTTCTATCGCATGATATAAAAATTATAAAAAAAGTAATGAAAATGTTAAAAAAATAAAAAAAAGTTCTAAGTCTAATCTTAAAATTTGTTTTCATGTTTCGAAAAACTGTATTTTTGTTCAAATTTAGTTTTATAAATGATTAAATCTGCCGAAAAAGTAGAAAACTATATCATAAAATGGTTAAAAGACTATCTTGACATTTCTGGCTTGGATGGTTTTGTAGTTGGAGTTTCGGGTGGTATAGATTCAGCATTAACTTCTACTCTTTGCGCTAAAACAGAAAATAAGGTCCTTTGCCTTGAAATGCCAATACATCAGGAATCTAATCAGGATAATCGAGCTAAAAATCATATTAACTGGCTTAAAAAGGAATTCCCAAATGTATCTTCATATCGTCTATCACTTGACAATGTGTTTTCATCTTTTTTAAATTCACTGCCATCTACTGTAAAGAAAAATGAACAGCTTCACAGTTTGGCTAATACAAGAGCAAGGATAAGAATGACTAGCTTATATTATTTTGCAGCATTAAATAAATATTTAGTTGCAGGTACCGGAAATAAAGTAGAAGATTTTGGTGTAGGTTTTTATACGAAATATGGAGACGGTGGAGTTGATTTAAGTCCGATTGCAGATTTAAATAAAACTCAAGTTTTTGCTTTATCAAAACACTTAGGAATTAACAAAGAAATTCAAAATGCGGCACCCACAGATGGCCTTTGGGGAGATAATCGAACTGACGAAGATCAATTAGGTGCCTCATATGCTGAAATTGAATGGGCTATGGATGCCCATGAAAAACAAATCGCTAAAAATTATTTTTCTGATCGTGAAAAAATAGTATATGATATATATACTAAATTAAATAAGAAAAATCAACATAAAATGGCTCAGATTCCAGTTTGTAAAATTCCGAGAAAGTTTTTTTAGAATATTTTTGCTAAAAAACTTTACTTCGTTAAGTTAAGATGTTAAAGCTGAGTTTGATAAAGGATGTAATGTTTCTCGAAAAAATTTAATTACTTCAAATGACTCTATTTAATTTTCTGGATAATAATTTTTTTAGCTCCTGATATTGCATTACTTCCTCTAAAAATTCAGAATTATCATTACTTGTCTTTACTTGCTTAGCAGCTATCAATAAATTTTCTATTTTTTGATCCACTAAGTATTTTCTAAATGTTAAAATTGTCTCACTTACTAACTGCCCAACTACACTTTTACGATCTTTTACGAATATGTTCTTTTTGTTCCAATTATGGAGTTGATATTGCTCATCAGAAATTAAAATATCGGTTATCATTTTACCTAAATTAGGGTCTTCTTGTTGAATTATTTTTTCAGGTTTTACTATACCTTCAATTTGAAACTTTTCAATTAACTGAGAATATAGAGATTGGAATTCTGGCTGAATCATTTCCACTTCATCTTGTTGAAGATCTAAAAATACTTTTTCATATACCTTAGACTGAACTATTTTTGACTCCTCAATAAGGTTCCCTTTTTCATCGGAAGATACAAGTAACTCATCAAAAAAAGCTTCATCATTTCCGTATTGAATCAGAATACTAATAATTTGTTTTTCAAGGATTAAAAGAGGATTTATAGAATTAGATTTAAAATCACTTTTTTGATTAAGAAATTCTTGGTTAACCCTAGCACTTTTTATCTTTCGAATCGGAGCAGATTTTTTACTTTTTTCTTGAGCGAGTGTATTGAATAAAATTTCTTCTGAAACATCCATTTGAGAAGCACATTCCCTGATATATATTTCTTGTTTAATAACATCTGGGATTCTCGAGATGCTTTGAACAATTTCACGGATTTTTGTTGCTTTTTTTACAGGGTCATTCGCAGCTTCTTCCAGTAAAAGGTCAGTTTTAAATTGGATAAAATCTTTAGAATGCTCTCTCAGATAAATCTTAATTTGCTCTGAACTATTTGACTTTGCAAAGCTGTCTGGATCTTCACCTTCAGGAAAAGAACATATTCGAACATTCATACTCTGTTCAAGAATAAGGTCAATTCCTCGAATTGCAGCTCGGAGTCCCGCAGCATCCCCATCAAAAAGAATAACTATATTAGAAGTTAGCCTTCTTATTAATCTAATTTGCTCAGACGTAAGAGCAGTCCCCGAAGAGGAAACAACATTTTCTATCCCTTTTTGATGCATCTGAATTACATCTGTATAACCCTCTACCAAATAACAAACATCCTCTTGAGCAATCGTTTTTTTTGATTCATAAATTCCAAAGAGAATTTGGCTTTTATGATAAATATCGCTTTCTGGAGAATTAAGGTATTTTGCTGTATTTAATGAAGACGAAAGAATTCTACCACCAAAACCCTGAACTCGACCAGCCATACTTCGAATTGGGAATATTACTCTACCTCTAAAACGATCGGCTTTACCTCGCTCATTTTTTATTAATAATCCTGTTTCAATAATATATTTTTCTGAATAACCTGCCTTAGATGCCAATTTAAAAAAATGATCGCTTTGCTTTGAAGCATAGCCCAATCCAAAAAAGCGTATAATGTGATCAGAAAATCCTCTCTCCCTTAAGTAAGTTAATCCAATAGCAATTCCTTCAGAGAACTCCCATAAATTATCTGAAAATTGTTTCTGAGCAAATTTATTTATAAGATAGAGACTTTCTCTTTTACTCATCTTCTCTTTTTCTTTTATGCTCTGCTCAGTCTTTTGAATTTCTATATTATACTTTTTAGCTAAAAACTCAATTGCTTCTGGGTATGTGAAATGTTCATGCTCCATTAAAAAAGCTACAACATTTCCTCCCTTTCCACTGCTAAAGTCTTTCCATATCTGTTTAACAGGAGAAACCATAAAACTAGGAGTCCTTTCTTGTGAAAATGGGCTGAGACCTTTAAAGTTTGATCCTGACTTTTTTAAAGAAACAAAATCACTGATTACTTCCTCAACCCGAGCCAATTCATATACTTGATTAATGGTATTTCTTGAAATCAAAAGGTTTGTATTTTTATAAATTTAAAACTTTCTTATTAAACCCAAAGAATAATAAGTGGGTTTATATCTTTCTTTCAATAACGAAATTAACCATTAATTCAAGGGCATTTCTATATTCATTTTTTGGAAACTCAAATAATATCTCTAAAGCTTGCTTTCGATATTCTTCCATGCGATATTTAGCAAAGCTTAAGCCACCTTTATCTTTAACAAACTGAATTAATTCATGTACTTTTTTACGGTTTTTGTTGTGATTTTTAAGAATGTTGATAATCCAACGTTTTTCATATGAGGTAGCAACATTTAGCGCATAAATCAACGGGAGAGTAATCTTCTTTTCTTTTATATCAATCCCTAAAGGCTTTCCTATTTTTTTTTCTCCATAATCAAAAAGATCATCTTTGATTTGAAAAGCCATTCCCAAAAGCTCTCCAAATAAGTGCATTTTTTTTACTTCTTCTAAACTGGATCTAACCGACTGGGCTCCGATTGCACAACAAGAAGCGAGCAGAGTTGCTGTTTTTTTTCGAATTATATCATAATAAACCTTCTCAGTAATGTTTAATGCACGAGCTTTCTCAATTTGTAAGAGTTCGCCTTGACTCATTTCGCGAACAGCAACAGATATGATTTTTAAAAGGTCAAAATCCTCATTTTCAATTGACAAAAGTAACCCCTTAGATAAAAGATAGTCTCCCACTAAAACAGCAATTTTATTTTTCCATAAAGCATTAATAGAGAAAAAACCACGACGTTTATTACTTCCATCTACAACATCGTCGTGGACTAAAGTTGCAGTATGAATTAATTCTATAACTGAAGCTCCTCTATATGTACGCTCATTGATTTTGCCCTTACCTAACATTTTGGCTACAAGAAAAACAAACATCGGTCGCATTTGCTTTCCTTTTCTGTTTACAATAAAGTGAGTAATTCTATTGAGAAGGGCAACTTTGGAAGACATTGATTCGGTGAATTTTTCCTCAAATAGTTCCATCTCAATATATATTGGCTTTTTTATTTTCTCAACAACTTTCATATCGGTAAGATACCAATTCTATAAGTACTCTAAATATTTTATTATCTCTTTCCGTTAAATTATAACTTATTAGCTAGTTGACCACATCCAGCATCAATATCTTCTCCACGAGAATGTCGATAAGTTACTTTAATTCTTGCTTCTTTAAGAGCTTTTAAATATGCTTCTACAGTCTTTTTAGGAGCTTGTTTCATTAAAGAATTATCAATAGGGTTATATTGGATTAAGTTAATCTTGGATGGGATTTGACGACTAAATTTTACTAAAGACTGAATATCTTCTTTTTTATCATTAATTCCATCCCAAACAATATATTCAAAAGTCACTTGTTTTTTAGTGTGTTCGTACCAATAATTTAAAGCTTTAGAAAGATCTGTTAAGGGAAACTTATTTGTAAAAGGCATGATTTTTTCTCTCAACTGTTGTCTAGCACTATGTAGTGAAACGGCAAGACCAAACTTAACTTTATCCTCAGCCATCCTATAAATCATTTTAGGAATTCCAGAAGTAGAAACTGTTATCCGCTTTGGAGACATAGCAAAACCTTGCGGTTCAGTTATTTTATCTATTGCTGATAAGACATTCTTATAATTCATCAAGGGTTCGCCCATACCCATGAAAACAACATTGGATAAAGAGCGCTGGAAATATAATTTACTTTGGTGATCCATTGCAATAACCTGATCATAGATTTCATCGGCATTTAAATTACGTATTCTCTTTAAGGCTGCTGTTGCACAAAAAACACAATCTAGACTACAGCCTACCTGGGAAGAAACACAAGCTGTAGTTCTCTTTAAAGTCGGAATTAATACAGATTCTACGGTAAATTGGTCATGTAATTTAACAGCATTTTTAATGGTCCCATCTTTACTGCATTGTTTTACATCAATATTAATATGTTTTATTTCAAAATAGGATTTTAATAATTTGCGATGTTCTACTGATAAGTTGGTCATCAAATTAAAATCTTGAATTCCTTTTTTCCAAAGCCATTGATATACCTGATCACCCTTGAATGACGGAATATTGTGGGACAAGAAAAATTCTTGTAAATCTTTCTTACCCAATACTCGAATATCCCTTTTTGTCTTCTTCACCGTTGGTTACAAAATGAGCGACTGAACTAATAATTGAATTATAATACTAACATTGCATCCCCATAAGAGTAAAAATTATATTTCTCTTTTATGGCAACCTCGTAAGCATGTTTTATAAAATCTGGATCAGCAAAAGCAGAAACCATCATTAGTAGTGTTGATTTTGGAGTGTGGAAATTAGTTATCATGCTATTGGCAATTGAAAATTCATAAGGTGGAAAGATAAATTTATGAGTCCATCCTTTATATTCATTTAAAAACCCTGAAGATGAAACAGAACTTTCAAGCCCACGCATAACAGTTGTTCCAACTGCACAAATTTTTCTTCTTTTTTGTTTTGCGTCATTTACTTTTGAAACAGCAATAAGGTCAATAATAAGCTCCTCGGAATCCATTTTATGCTTAGATAAATCTTCAACTTCTACAGGACTAAAAGTTCCTAACCCAACGTGAAGAGTAAGTTCTGCTATATCAACACCTTTAATCTCTAAACGCTTAAGCAAATGTTTTGAGAAGTGAAGCCCAGCAGTAGGAGCTGCAACGGCTCCCTCATGCTTAGCATAAATTGTTTGATATCTCTCCTGGTCTTCTTCCTCTATTGGCCTTTTTATGTATTTTGGTAGCGGTGTTTGTCCCAATTCTTTTAGTTTCGATCGGAACTCTGAATAGCTTCCATCAAAAAGAAAACGTAAAGTTCTTCCTCTCGAAGTAGTATTGTCAATAACCTCAGCAACTAAACTATCATCATTTCCAAAATAAAGCTTGTTCCCAATTCTAATCTTACGTGCTGGATCAACTAACACATCCCAAAGTCTTTGCTCTTGATTTAGTTCACGCAGTAAAAAAACTTCAATACGCGCTCCCGTTTTTTCTTTATTTCCAAAAAGACGAGCTGGGAAAACTTTTGTATTGTTTAATACCATAACGTCTCCCTCATCGAAAAACTTTATTATATCTTTAAAAGTATAGTGCTCTACAGTTTCTTCCTTACGGTTTAGAACCATTAAGCGAGACTCGTCTCGGTCACTTGAGGGTCTTTGAGCAAGACGCGTTTCAGGAAGTTCGAATTGAAAATCAGAAAGCTTCATTTAAAAATTTTAAGATACAAATATAAGATCTTAAACTAGGGTTTGTCAAGTAAATTAATTATTAAATCAATTCCATTTTGAAATTAAGCATTTTTAGGTCTTTCCAAAAGCTTGGATAGGATTTTGAAACCACCTGCGCTTCATCAATACCTATTGGTGTTTTAAGAGCTAAAGGAGCAAAAGCCATTGCCATACGATGATCATTATAAGTGGAAATAGACACATCTTTTCGAAAATTATTACCTGGGGAAAGATGTAAACTTTTATCGGTAACTGATATTTTAGCTCCTAGTTTGCTGAGTTCCAAATCCAAAGCAACTAAACGATCTGTTTCTTTGATCTTCAGAGTATGTAAACCATCTAGATCGCAGCCAACCCCTAAACCATAACAAGTCACCACAATGGTTTGTGCAATGTCAGGGGAATCAGATAAATCCCATTGTATTTTTTCTGGTAGTGATGTATTTTCCTTTCTTAATATTAAATTATCTTTTTCAAAATATGAATTTACTCCCAGCTCCTTGTAAATAATTCTCAAAATAGCGTCACCTTGCAAGCTATTCGTTTTAAAACTAGTCAGATGAATTTTAGCTTTATCAGCTAATGAGGCAATGCTAAAAAAGTAAGAAGCTGAACTCCAATCTGACTCAACAACTTGATCTACACTATTTAGTTTAGTATTCTCTTTAACACTAATACATTGATTTTTAAACTCAGTTTTGACTCCAAAGTTTGCTAATAATTTTAATGTCATATTTATATAGGGAATTGAAGTTATTTTTCCTGTTAGATTTAATTCAATTCCAGATTTTAAAACTGAACCCAACATAAGTAACGCTGAAATATATTGACTACTAACATCAGCTGGAAGGCTTAAAGACCCACCATTTAATTTTGCACCTTTAATCCTTAAGGGCGGATAGCCCTCTTTTTTAATATAATCAATACAAGCTCCTATTGACCTAAGAGCATCAACAAGAATTTTTATAGGTCGTTCCTGCATTCTAGAAGAACCCGTCAAAACGATTTCTCTTCCCTCCAATTGTGAATAATAGGCTGTTAAAAAGCGCATTGCTGTTCCAGCATGTTGTATATCAATAAAATCAGAGTCAGACTTTAATGCATTCTGCATAACGGAACTATCGTCTGAATTAGATTTATTTCTAATTTTAAAGTTTCGATAAAAAGCCTGCAATAATAATAATCTATTAGTTTCACTTTTAGAGCCTGTAATGTTTATTTTGCCATTACAGATTCGATTTTTCTGAGAAACTTTAAGATTCATCTTTTTAACGGGGATTTTAACTTAAGATTCTTATGGTGTCGATCATGATCTCGTTCAGTTTTTAATTTCATTTTTTTTTCAAAAGCAGCATTTAAATCTACTCCTGTTTGATTTGCTAAACATAAAGTCACAAAAATTACGTCAGCTAATTCCTCTCCGAGATCTTTAACAAGATCAGTTGACTTATCAGATTGTTCACCATATCGTCTGGCAATAATGCGAGCAACTTCACCTACTTCCTCTGTTAATTGAGCCATATTGGTAAGCTCATTAAAATATCTTACACCATGATTATTAATCCAATCGTCAACTGCTTTTTGAGCTCCTTCTAATTCCATATTCAAAAATAAGAATTAATGTTGGTATTCCATATCTGAATTAATTTTAGATAAAAAACTGATCAATTTCTCCTATTGAATACACAATTGGACAATGTTTGTGTTTTTTTTCGTTATGAGAATTAAAATGAATTGCTTGCATGCCTACATCTAATGCACCTTGAATGTCGGCCTCAAGACTGTCACCAATCATAATTGAAGCTCTAGCTGAGGTTTGTGCTATTTTTAAAGCAACATTAAAAATTTTTGGATTTGGTTTTTTAAACCCAATTTTATCGGCGGTAAAAACATTTTGAAAGTAAGTATTTAAACCAGAATTGACTATTTTAAAATGCTGAACTTCTTCAAAACCATTAGTAATAATGTGTAATTTATATTTATTTTTTAGCATCTTAAGTAGATCATGTGTCCCATCAAATAAATAAGGAAACGAGCTTAGATGAGAAATATATAGACTAGATATTTCTTCAATTTGATTTTTTTTTATTTTAAAATTTATTTTTTTGAACGTTTTAAGTAAGCGTTGAATACGAAGTTCCCTTTCACTTATTTTATTTTCCCTGTATAGTTTCCAGCAAGCATGATTTATAGGTGTATAATGATTTAGAAAGTCTTCAATTGTAAGTTCAATATTAAGTTTATCAAAAATTAATTTAAATGTTAAAGCAGAGTTTTTTTCAAAATCCCACAATGTATGATCTAAGTCAAAAAAAATATCGGTTATTGGTTTAGTATTAATCACAAATTTATGCATGCTTAATTAAAAGTATTATTAATTAT
>CENP01060653.1_pt1 | contig 89229 bp, 75 predicted proteins | sample 361281 | NCBI WGS metagenome assembly CENP01 (sample SAMEA2591122, study PRJEB7988) | marine metagenome | biome: marine biome (ENVO:00000447); feature: deep chlorophyll maximum layer (ENVO:xxxxxxxx); material: saline water (ENVO:00002010), including plankton (ENVO:xxxxxxxx) | depth 70 m
TCTTTAAATAATACAATTGATAGGGTCAGTTACTTAAGAGCCCTTTCTATCAATACATTGATAAATGAAGCGGTTCATATATTTTTAGAAAATGAAGAAGATATATTAAAAGGTAATTTTGAGGTATCCTTACTAAAAAAAAGTAAGTTCCAACCGCAGATTGCTGATATAATTAAGATAAGTATTGAGAAAATTTATCAATCAAAAGAAGTTATTGAAAAGGAAGTAGCGGGATATAATATTATCAATAAGTTATTGGACACTTTTATCACTTCAGTCAATAGGTATCATGAAGGATCTCAAACAAGTTATGATGATCTGATTATGAAGTTGCTCCCATCAACAACTAATCTGAGTCATGATAATCTTTATTCCAGACTGTTAGAGATTTGTCATTTTGTAGCTTCTTTGTCTGACAGAAAAGCATTAAATATTTATAATAAAATTACCGGAGTAGAATATCAATAAGAAATATGAAAATCGAATTTGACGATAATTATTTTATGAGTAAAGCTATCGACGAAGCTAAAATTGCTTTGTCTAAAGGGGAGGTTCCAATCGGGGCTGTGATTGTGGCTGAAAATAAAATAATTGCAAGAGCACACAATATGGTTGAGGCTCTCACAGATGTTACCGCACACGCAGAAATACTAGCAATAACATCTGCATCAAATTATATTGGTGGAAAATATTTAGAAAATTGTTCCATTTATGTTACTCTAGAACCTTGTCAAATGTGTGCTGGAGCATTGTATTGGAGTAGAATTTCAAAAATCTTTTTCGGTGCAGCAGATCCCAAACGTGGCTTTAAAATTCTTGGTACTAAAGTTCACCCAAAAACTAAAGTTGAAGGTGGAATTCTTCAAAAAGAATGCAAGGATTTATTAGATAAATTTTTTATATCAAGAAGAAATATGAATTAGAGATCGTTGTTCTCTTTAAATTTTTTCAGATTCTCATTGTTTAAATAGTAATCTTCAATTTTTTTATCTTTCCATCTATAGTAGGAGAAAAGGGGAAAAACAATAAAAAATAAAATAATGGTTCCAAAGCCAATTAACTTTTGAGAAAATACTGACTCAAAAAATAAGCCGTATGAGATCAAAAGGATTGAAATAACGAAAAGAATAAAAATGATTTTTTTCAATTTACTTTTTAGTAGATTTTAATTGTAATTCTTTCATTTGTTCATCAGAAATTGTGGAGGGGGAGTCTATCATAATATCTCTTCCAGAATTATTTTTTGGGAAAGCAATAAAATCTCGAATAATTTCCTGACCTCCCATTAATGCAACAATTCTATCTAAACCAAATGCGATACCTCCGTGTGGTGGAGCTCCATACTCAAAAGCATTCATCAAAAATCCAAACTGCTTTTCAGCTTCTTCTTTTGAAAAACCTAAACAATCAAACATTTTTTGTTGGATTTTTTTATCATGAATTCTTATTGAACCACCTCCGATTTCATTTCCGTTTAAAACCAAATCATATGCATCTGCTCTGACTGCAGAGGGATCAGAATCTATCAATTCAATATGCTCACTTTTAGGAGACGTAAATGGGTGATGCATCGCATGATATGAATTGCTTTCTTCATCCCATTCAAGTAAAGGAAAATCAACTACCCATAGTGGAGTAAATTGTTCTGGATCTTTTAAGTTTAAATTATCCGCAACATGAACTCTCAAGGAACCAAGTTGCTTCCTTACATTTTCTGAATCACCACAAAGAATAAATAAAATATCTCCTGCTTTCGCATCAGAGATATTAGCCCATTGCTTCAAATCAGACTCATCGTAAAACTTATCTACTGAAGATTTATAAGATCCGTCATCTAATACTCTCATATAAACCAATCCGGTGGCTCCAATTTGGGGTCTTTTCACCCAATCTGTGTATTTATCTAAATCTTTTCTGCTAAAACTATTCCCACTTTTTACAACAAAACCAACAACTAATTCAGCGCTATTAAAAATATTGAAATCTTTATGTTGAGTAACATCATTCAATTCCACAAATTTCATTTCATATCTTAAATCAGGTTTATCAGTACCATAATTTTTAACGGCTTCGTCATAGCTCATTCTTGGAAATTTGTCAAGATTAATATTTTTTATGGATGAAAATAGATGTTTAATTAATCCCTCAAAACTATTTAAGACATCATCTTGTTTTACGAACGACATTTCGCAATCAATTTGAGTAAACTCAGGTTGCCTATCAGCTCTAAGATCTTCATCTCTAAAGCATTTGACAATTTGAAAATATTTATCTAGACCTGCAACCATTAATAATTGTTTAAATGTCTGTGGAGATTGTGGTAGTGCATAAAACTCTCCACCATTCATTCTCGATGGAACAACAAAATCTCTAGCGCCTTCTGGGGTTGATTTAATTAAATAAGGCGTTTCAATTTCTAAAAACATTTTATCTGAAAGATATTTTCTTACCTCTTGGCTGATCTTGTGTCTTAAGATTAAATTGTTTTTTAATGTGGGTCTTCTAATATCTAAATACCTGTATTTCATTCTTAATTCTTCTCCACCGTCTGTTTGATCTTCAATAGTAAATGGAGGAGTTTTAGAAGAATTTAAAATGACAAGCTCAGACACTAATACTTCAATTTCACCAGTCTTAATTTTGGGGTTTTTAGAGCTTCTCTCAATGACTGATCCCTTAACGTGAATCACATATTCTCTACCAATTGTTTTCCCTAAATTAAATATTTCATTGCTAGACCTTTCTTTATCTAAAATAAGTTGTGTAATTCCATACCTATCGCGAAGGTCAATCCAAATAAAAAATCCTTTATCTCTAACTTTTTGAACCCATCCACTTAAGCTAACCTCCTGTTCTAGGTTGGAAATTCTTAATTCACCACAATTGTGAGATCTGTACATATGAAATTATATTGAAACAAATTTAGTAAGATAATCCTATAATTTAATTGGATATTTATTTTTTTGATTTTTATTTTTAAAATTTTTGCTTCCATTATTAGATAAGCACTATTTTTGTAATGTGTTACAAATCCAAGAATATAGAGAAGAATTCGAAAAGTATTTAAATGCTTATACTCCTCCGAGAACACCTCATAATTTATACAACCCTGTTAGCTATTTTTTATCTCTAGAAGGGAAGAGAATTCGTCCGATATTAACTCTGCTAAGTTGTGATTTATTTAATGGAAATTATAAAGAATCTCTTGATGCTGCTTTAGCAGTAGAAGTATTTCATAACTTTTCTTTAGTCCATGACGACATTATGGATGAAGCACCACTAAGAAGAGGGAATCAGACTGTTCATCAAAAATGGGATCTAAGTACAGCTATACTCTCTGGAGATGTGATGCTAATTTTAGCTTACCAATTATTTGAAAATTATAAGGAAAACATTTTTGTTGCTCTTGCAAAGCTATTTAGTAAAACTGCAGTTGAGGTTTGCGAGGGCCAACAGTTGGATATTGATTTTTCTAAATTAAATAATATTAATTCTGCTAAATATTTAAATATGGTAGAATTAAAGACTGCTGTATTAATTGGAGCATCTATGAAAATGGGAGCAATAGTTGCAAAAGCTAATAATAATGAGCAGGAAAATATTTATGAGTTTGGTAAAAATCTAGGGATTGCATTTCAAATTCAAGATGATTTTCTGGATACATTTGGAGATGAGAAAAAGTTTGGAAAAGTCATTGGTGGAGATATCATTGAAAACAAGAAAACACTACTGTATGTTAAGTCAATGGAAATTTTCACTGAAAAGGACAAAATAGAATTAACAAAATTGTATTCGTCTTCACATTTGGATGAAAGTAAGAAAATTGAAGCAGTAAAAGAACTATTTTTAAAGTATAATATTCCTTCGATTATAGAAAATGAAATTAATTATTATACGCAACTTGCATTTAAAAAACTTGACAATCTTAACATAAGTGATCACAAAAAAGATTTTTTATTTGATTTTGGAAATTCTTTAATGAAAAGAAAAATATAATTTAAATTTGTTAAAATTACTGACCGTTGGATAACTTTTCTTTTCTAAACACCGCCCATGCGACTTTTTTTGCTGATTTGTATGATCAGTATTTACAGGACCCTGACTCATTAGAGCCAAGTTGGAAAGCTTTTTTTCAAGGGTATGATTTTGCAAATAGTGATTTTTTACAAAAGGAGTTAGTTGAAGGGGTAAGTCCACAGGTACCTGAAAAAGTTCTCAAAGAATTTAGGGTAATAAATTTAATTAATGGCTATAGAACTAGAGGTCATTTGTTTACTAAAACAAATCCTGTTCGTGAAAGGAGAACATATATGCCAACTCTTGAACTAGAAAATTTTGATTTATCTGATTCCGATTTAGAAACTGTTTTTAATGCTGGAGAAATAATTGGCCTAGGTCCTCAACCACTTAAAGTAATTATTGCTCATTTAGAGGAAATATATTGTGATAGTATTGGAGTAGAGTATATGTATATTAGAAAACCTTCAATTAACAAGTGGATTCAAAATAAATTAAATGTCAATAACAATCACCCGGATTTTTCTGATAGTCAGAAGGTTAAATTATTAACGAAACTAATTGAGGCAGTTTCCTTTGAAAATTTTCTTCACACCAAATTTGTTGGTCAAAAAAGATTTTCTTTAGAGGGTGGAGAATCTCTTATTCCTGCATTAGACATATTAATAGAAGAGGCAGCAAATCATGGGGTAGAGGAATTTGTTATGGGAATGGCACATCGGGGTAGGCTAAGCACCCTTGTAAATATTTTTGGAAAGTCTGCAGAAAGTGTTTTTAGTGAATTTGAAGGAAAAGATTACAAAGAAAAAATATTTGATGGAGATGTAAAATATCATTTGGGATGGACAACGCAAAGAACTACAGAAAACGGTAAAAAAATAAATTTAAATATTGCACCTAATCCATCTCACTTAGAGGCGGTTGGTCCAATTGTTCAAGGAATTGCAAGATCAAAATTAGACAGAAAATATGGCGGGAATCTAGATAAAGTTCTTCCCATCATTGTGCATGGAGATGCAGCAATAGCAGGACAAGGGGTTGTTTATGAGTTGATTCAAATGTCTAGATTAGAGGGTTATCAGTGTGGAGGTTCAATTCATATTGTAATAAATAATCAAATTGGTTTTACTACAAATTATTTGGATGCCAGATCTAGTACTTACTGTACTGATGTGGGTAAAGTTACATTATCGCCTGTTTTACATGTAAATGCTGATGATGTTGAAGCTGTTGTTCATGCAGTATTATTTGCTTTAGATTTTAGATTAGAGTTTAAAAGAGATGTTTTCATTGATCTACTTGGTTATCGAAAATATGGCCATAATGAAGGAGATGAGCCCCGATTTACACAACCAAAACTTTATAAAATAATCTCAAAGCACCCAAATCCAAAGGCGATTTATGTGTCAAAATTAATTCAAGAAAATTTACTTACTGAAGAAAAAGTCAACCTCATTGAACAAGAATATAAATTAAAATTAGAGGGTTTGTTAAAGGACTCAAAAAAAACTGAAAAAACAGACATAACCCATTTTATGGGAAATGATTGGTCGGGTTTTACTAGGGTAAACCAATATGAAATGGCCAAACCCATTGATACTACTTTTGCCAGAATAAAACTTGAAAAAATAGCTGAGGTAATTTCCAAGTTGCCAAATGAAAAAAAATTCATTAATAAAATTAAAAGGTTAGTTGGCAGCAGACTAGAAATGTTTGAAAATGATAAGTTAGATTGGTCTATGGCGGAACATTTGGCGTATGGAAGTTTACTGATGGAGGGATATGATGTGAGAATTTCTGGTCAAGATGTTGAAAGAGGAACATTCTCACATAGGCATGCAATTGTAAAAGTTGAAGAAAGCGAAGAAGAAATTTTACTTTTAAATAATCTTGGTGATGATACAGGAAACTTTTCAATTTATAATTCTTTATTGTCTGAGTATGGTGTACTAGGATTTGAGTTTGGTTATGCAATGGCCGATCCAAATTCATTAACAATCTGGGAGGCACAATTTGGAGATTTTAGTAATGGAGCTCAAATAGTTATTGATCAATATATTTCATCTGGGGAAGACAAGTGGAAGACCCAGAATGGACTTGTGCTGTTTTTGCCACATGGATATGAGGGGCAAGGAGCAGAGCACTCTTCTGCAAGAATAGAAAGGTATTTACAATTGTGTGCAAAAGATAATTTATTTGTTGTGAATTGTACAACACCTGCAAATATGTTCCATGTTTTAAGACGTCAAATGAAGGCAAAGTTTAGAAAACCGTTGATAGCATTTACCCCAAAAAGTTTGTTAAGGCATAGCAGTGTTTTTTCCTCAGTCAATGAATTTTCAAATGGTGGTTTTAGTGAAATAATTGATGATGATTCAGTAGAAGTAAATAATATTAATTCTTTAGTTTTTGTTTCAGGAAAGTTTTATTATGACTTAGATGACGAGAGAAATAGACTTGGAAGAAATGATATCGCTATTGTTAGATTAGAGCAACTGTTTCCGCTTCCTAAAAATCATATCAAATCTATTTTGAGAAAATACAGTAATGCAAAGGATATTGTTTGGGCACAAGAAGAGCCTATAAACATGGGGGTCTTTGCACATTTACTAATAAACCTAAAACAGGCTAGCATATTCAGAGTTGCAGCCAGAAGATTTTATGCAGCAACTGCAGCTGGAAGTTCAGCAAGATTTATGAAAAGACATAAAGAGGTAATTGATTTTGTCTTTGATCAAACAAAAAATAATCAAATAAGAAGTTAGTCACTAAAAATATCTGACTTTTTCACTTTTTTAACTGTACCAATGTTCTCTATTTGTTCATATTAATTTTCTAAATTTTAGTGATTTCTGAAATAATATTATAAATATTATACATATTTAAATGAGCAATATTATCTTTGAAAAAGTTATTAATTCTTATTAAAATTAATTGTCTTGGTAATTGAAATGAAAATACCATCACCTGGTGAGTCAATCTCTGAAGTTGAGATTGCAAGTTGGCTAGTTTCAGATGGTGAGTTTGTAAAAAAGGACCAGATTATTGCTGAAATAGATAGTGATAAAGCTACCCTGGAACTTCCCGCGGAAGAATCTGGCGTAATTTCATTAGCAGCAGAGGAGGGGGATGTTATTCAGGTAGGTCAAGTTGTTTGTAAGATTGATATTTCTGCCAAAGAATCTATTCAAAACAATGGATCTGTCCAACAATCTAATTCAGCTGAAGTTGTTAAGTCTACAATTAAAAATGTTTCGGAAACAGTAAAAAAAGAAACTTCCAAAGTACCTGTAGTTAGTCCGGCTGCAAGAAAAATAGCTATTGAAAGAAATATTGATATCAATAGTATAGCTCCAACTGGAAAAGGGGGAAGAATAACAAAACAAGATATTCTGCTTGGAAAACCTGCTATGGGTTCTGTAAACCAAAAGGATCGCCCTGAAAGTAGACAAAAGCTTTCGATGTTAAGAAGAAAAGTTGCTGAAAGACTTGTTAGTGTTAAAAACGAGACAGCAATGTTAACCACTTTCAATGAGGTTGATATGTCTAGTATATTTGATTTAAGAAAAAAATATAAAGAAAAATTTAAGAGTAAGCATGGAGTAAACTTAGGATTCATGTCTTTTTTTACTCTGGCAAGTGTTAAAGCCTTAAAAGAATTTCCTGCTGTTAATTCAATGATTGATAAGCAAGAAATGATTTCCTATGATTATTGTGATATAAGTATTGCTGTTTCTGGTCCTAAGGGATTAATGGTTCCAGTTATTAGAAATGCCGAAAATATGTCATTTAAAGATGTTGAGATGGAGGTCAAGAAGTTGGCTGAGAAAGCTAGAGATGGTAAGATTTCAGTTGACGAAATGACTGGAGGAACATTTACTATTTCTAACGGGGGTATTTTTGGAAGCATGTTATCTACTCCAATCATTAACCCTCCACAAAGTGCTATTTTAGGAATGCATAATATTGTTGAAAGGCCAATGGCAATAAACGGTAAAGTTGAGATTAGGCCAGTTATGTACTTAGCTCTTTCATATGACCATAGAATAATTGATGGAAAAGAGAGTGTTGGATTCTTAGTTCATATTAAGGAGGCACTTGAAAACCCAATTGAGATTTTAATGAATAATAAAATTAAAGATTCACTTGAAATCTAAGCTTAAAGATGGTTTTAACTGATACGCACACACATCTTTACTTAGATGAATTTAGTGAGGATTTAGACAAAGTTGTAAATAGAGCTTTTGTAAAAAAAGTAACTAGGCTTTTCTTACCATCGATTAGTTACAAACATTTTAAATCCATGCTTAATTTAAAAAACAAATTTCCTGAGAATATATTTTTAATGTCAGGACTTCACCCATGTTATGTAAATGAAAATTATCAATTCGAATTAGATCAGGTCAAAATGTTTTTAGAAAAAAACGATATTGTTGCCGTGGGAGAAATTGGTATTGATTTATATTGGAAAAAAGACAATTTAGATTTACAAATTAATGTTTTCAAAGAACAAATAGATATTGCTAATAAGTACAATTTGCCAGTTGTAATACACTGCAGAGAGTCCTTGACTGAAATTTTGAAGGTATTAAGCAATAAAAAAGTTAATTGTGGGGGAGTATTTCACTGCTTTACTGGCACTATTGAAGATGCAAAACAAATTATTGACTTTGGGTTTAAATTAGGAATTGGAGGAGTAGTGACATTTAAAAATGGAAAAATTGACAAGTTTTTAGACCAAATTGATATAAAAAATATTGTTTTGGAAACGGATTCACCTTATTTAGCACCTACTCCACACAGGGGCAAAAGGAATGAAAGTTCTTTTACAGATTTAATATGTAAAAAAATATCTCAAATATATCAGTTGACTTACACTGAAGTGGCAAAAATTACTACTCAAAATTCAATTGAAATTTTTAAAATCTAATTTTTACAATCTAAATATTTTCTTTTTATTTGCTCATGTTTTAGAGAGGTGGCCGAGTGGTCGAAGGCGCACGCCTGGAAAGTGTGTATACACCAAAAGTGTATCGAGGGTTCGAATCCCTTCCTCTCTGCTAAATATGTTATTCGTGTAATAAAATTTATTATATTTAACACGCAAAAAGTAAAAAAACAAAATAATGAAAAAAGTACTATGTTTAATTGGGATGTTTTTAATGTTATTTACCCATTCCAATTACAGTTTCCCACAAGAAGAAGTTGATTCACTTGTTCAAGAAGTTGATTCAATAGCTCAGTCTGAGGCATTGGAATCTGTTGATGATATTGTTGAAGAGCAGTTAGTAGTAGAGGAGGAAGAACTTAATTTTCACCAAGAACTTAAGAAAAGATTTATTGAAGGTGGACCTGGTTTTATGGGAATAGTTTTACTGTGTTTAATTCTCGGTTTAGCTATTGCTATCGAACGAATTATTTACCTAAACCTGTCTACTTCTGATTCTCAAAAATTAACCGCTGAAGTTGAGTCTGCCATGAAAAGTGGTGGGGTTAATGCTGCCAAAGCAGTTTGTAGAAATACTCCAGGACCTGTTGCTTCTATTTTTTACCAAGGTCTTGATCGGGCTAACGAAAGCTTAGAGTCTGCTGAAAAAGCTATAATATCTTATGGAGGTGTACAAATGGGCCAGCTTGAAAAAAATGTTTCATGGATTTCATTATTTATTGCTCTAGCCCCCATGTTAGGTTTTATGGGTACTGTTATTGGTATGATTCAAGCATTTGATAAAATTGAAGCTGCAGGTGATATGCAACCATCTCTTGTTGCAGGAGGTATTAAGGTAGCATTATTAACAACGGTTTTCGGGCTAATTGTAGCGATTATCCTTCAAATTTTTTACAATTATATTATAGCTAAAATTGATAATATCGTTAATGATATGGAGGATGCATCTATTTCTTTAATGGATATTTTAGTTAGCAATAAAAAATAGTTCACAATGAATATTTACAAAACTGCTGTTTATAGTGCATTATCCCTTTCAATTCTAGCTGTTGTTTCTGTTTTAGTTATTTTATCTGACACATTAATTGGTATTGATATTATACTCACTATTGCTTATTTAATTTTATTTGCAATTATTACCTCTGTTCTATTTTATAGTTTTAAGGCAATTGCTTCTAACAAATCCAGTTTAAATAATACTTTGAAGATGGTTGGTTCTTTTCTTGTCTTATTTATCATATGTTTTCTTATTTCATCTGGAGAAGAAACATTAATGCGTGAAGGAAAAGTCTTATCTGCATTCAGCTCAAAATTGATTGGTGCATCAATTATTATGTTTTATTTACTTATTTTGATTGCTAGTGTTGCAATGTTATATTTTGGAGTAAAAAGTAAGAAATAACCAAATGGCTAGAAGATCATCCCCAGAGGTAAATGCAGGTTCAATGGCTGATATTGCTTTTTTATTGTTGATTTTTTTCTTGGTAACTACAACTATTGAAACAGACTCTGGAATTAGCCGAAAATTACCTCCAATGGAAGAATTGGAGGAAGATGTTGTTATTAAGCAAAAAAATATTTTTACTGTTTTACTGAACGGGAAAGACCAACTACTTGTTGAAGATGAGTTGATGGCTTTAGAAGATTTAAGAGAAGCGGCTATTGAGTTTTTAGATAATGGAGGAGGAACAGGTGATGATGCATGCAGTTTCTGTAAAGGTAAAAATGACAAATTATCATCAGATAATCCAGATAAGGCAATAATTTCCCTAAAAAATGAAAGAGAAACATCCTATGCAACATATATTTCTGTTCAAAATGAGTTAGTTGCAGCCTATACACATTTAAGAAATATCAGGGCACAAGAATTATATGGTTACTCGTACTCCGAAATGATGAAAAATTATAAGGATGTCAATTGGCCGGGAAATAGAGATGCGCTAAAAGAAAATATTAATCGTTTAAGAAAAGAATATCCACAAAAACTTTCTGAAGTTCAACAATAAATTATATGTCAAAATTTAACAAAAAGAAAAAAGGAGATTTACCAGCAGTTAATACTGCATCACTCCCTGATATTGTGTTTATGTTACTTTTCTTTTTTATGGTCGCTACTGTTATGAGAGATAATGAATTAAAGATTAAAAATGAATTACCTGCTGCGAACCAAGTTGAAAAATTAGATAAGAAAGAACTTATTATGTACATATATGCTGGAAAACCAAATTTTGGTTATCAATCAAAGTTTGGTACAGAGGCGAGAATTCAATTAAATGATAAGTTTTCAGAAGTTTCAGATATTCCTGCTTTTATTTATTCAGAAAGAGAATCAAAAAGAGAAGAGTTAAGGCCTTTCCTCACTACTGCTTTAAAAGTTGATAAGCAAACAAAGATGGGAATTGTGGGGGATATTAAGCAAGAATTGAGAAAAGTTAATGCGCTAAAGATTAATTACACTACAAGAATTGGAGATGTTTCCCTAAATAAAAAATAATCCTATATTTCTTTTCTCAGTCTAGCTACAGGAATATTAAGTTGTTCTCTATATTTTGCTACCGTTCTTCTTGCAATTTTATAACCTTTTTCTTTAAGTATTTTCACTAATTTTTCATCAGTTTCAGGTTTTCTTTTATTTTCACTAGAAACAATTTTCTCTAATATTTTTTTTATTTCAATAGTTGAAATTTCTTCACCACTAACAGTTTTCATAGACTCACTAAAAAATTCTTTGAGTAGCTTTGTTCCATAAGGTGTATCCACATATTTACTATTGGCTACCCTTGAAATAGTTGATATATCCATTTCAATTTCATTTGCAATATCTTTTAAAATCATCGGCTTTATATTCTTTTCATCTCCTGTTATAAAATATTTTTTTTGATAATTCATTATTGCCTGCATAGTGATAAATAGTGTTTGTTGTCTTTGCTTAACAGCATCAATAAACCATTTTGCTGAATCCAGTTTTTGCTTTATAAATTGAATTGCTTCTTTTTGTGATTTGGTTTTATTTTTATCTAACTTATAACCTTTTAACATTTCATCATAATCTTTAGAAATGTTTAAAAAAGGGCTATTTCTATAATTCAGTTCTAAAGACAGTTCATTATTTTCAATTGAAATTTTGAAGTCGGGAATAACTTGTTCAATTGGTTTATTTAATCCAGAATGCGTCCCACCAGGTTTTGGGTTTAGTTTGGATATTAACGAAATAACATCTTTTAGTACATCTTCGCTAATTGAATACTTATTTAGTAATTTTTGGTAGTGTTTTTTTGAAAATTGATCAAATGAATTTTCAATTATATCAATTGCTAAATTAGTAGTGTAAGTGCTTTCTTTTCTTTTTAGCTGAATTGCTAAACAACTTTGTAAAGACTTAGCGCCAACGCCCGGCGGATCAAAACTTTGTATAATTTTTAAAATTTTTAAAATTTTATTTTTATCAGTATTAATGTTTTGTGTAAAAGCTAAGTCATCAATTATTTCATCATTTTCTAGTCTTATATACCCAGCATCATCAATACTTCCAACTAAGAATTCCGCAATTTTCATATCATTTTCATCCAGACTAATAGTTTTAAGCTGAGATATTAAGTATTCCGTAAAGGATATTCCAGATGAATAAGGAATACTTTTTTCTTCGGATGAGGAGTAATTGTTTGACGATGTCTTATAAAAAGGTATATCATCATCAGAAATATAGTCATCAATATTTAAATCATCAGATTTTTCGTTTTCTGAATTCTTCCCCATTTCTAGGGCTGGATTTTCCTCAATTTCTCTTTGGATTTTTTGTTCAAAATCTAAAGTTGGAAGTTGGATTAACTTCATCAGCTGAATTTGTTGAGGAGATAACTTTTGAGATAACTTTAACTTTAAATATTGTTTCATATATTAAAATTCAGCATTTTGAGGGGTCCTTGGGAAAGGGATAACGTCTCTAATATTAGACATTCCAGTTACAAACATTACCAATCTTTCAAACCCCAGACCAAATCCAGAGTGAACTGCGGATCCAAATTTCCTTAGATCGAGATACCACCATAATTCTTCTTTTTCAATTTTAAATTCATGCATACGTTTCAATAAAATATCGTAGCTTTCTTCCCTTTGAGAACCACCAACAATTTCACCAATTCCTGGGAATAGTATATCCATAGCTCTAACAGTTTTGTTATCACTATTTAATTTCATGTAAAAGGATTTTATTTTTGCAGGATAATTATATATGATTACGGGGGATTTAAAATGTTTCTCAACTAAATATCTTTCATGTTCGCTTTGCAGGTCAGCACCCCATTCAGTAATTAAATATTTAAATTTTTTCTTTTTATTAGGTTTACAATTTTTTAGAATCTCAAAAGCTTGATCGTAGGTTATTTTTTCAAAATTATTTTTGACAATAAAATTTAATTTTTCGATTAAACTTAATTCATTTCTCTTCTCTTTTGGCTTAAGCTTATCTTCATCTAATAATCTTTTTTCTAAAAAATCTAGATCATCTTTATTTTTTTCTAATATATAATCTATTATATATTTTAAAAACTTTTCAGCTAGGTTCATATTCCCTTTCAAGTCTAAAAAAGCAACCTCTGGCTCAACCATCCAAAATTCAGAAAGATGCCTTGATGTGTTGGAATTTTCCGCTCTAAATGTTGGTCCAAATGTATAAACTTTTCCCATCGACATTGCATATGATTCTGCTTCTAGCTGACCCGAAACTGTCAATTTAGTCTCTTTACCAAAAAAGTCTTTACTGTGATCACCACTTTTTGAGTTTTTAAAATTAAGAGTGGTAACTTTAAATTGCTCACCAGCTCCCTCTGCATCGCTTGCTGTTATAATTGGAGTATTTACATAGTAAAAACCATTATTTTGAAAAAAAGTATGAATTGCAAACGATAGTGAGGAGCGAATCCTCATAACAGAGCTAAAAGTTGTGGTTCTGGTTCTTAAATGTGAAACTGATCTTAAAAATTCCAAAGAATGTTTTTTAGGTTGTATTGGATAATTATCTGGATCAGATTCTCCAAGAATAATTATTTCATTAACTAAAACTTCAACGGACTGTTTGGACCCTTGACTTTCTATAACCCTTCCTTTAATCTCTAGAGCAGAGCCTGTTGAAATCTTCTTCAAGAATTCGTCATTGTATTTCTCAAAATCAATTACGCATTGAAGATTATTAATGGTTGACCCATCATTTAAAGCAATAAACCTATTTGCTCGAAAAGTTTTTACCCAGCCAGCAATTAAGATTTCCTTTGAAAGATAATCCTCAGAACTCAATATTTCTTTGACAGAATTTTTCATAAAAATTATAATATCAAATATATATTATTTCAATGGTTAAACTATAGTTCTTTTTCATCAGAAATAATTTTAAATTTGGGTTCCTTTAAAACTTTTTTATTGGCAATTGATCTTTCAAGAGTAAGCAGTAGTGAAGGTAATAGTAATAAATTTGATAGCATTGCTAGTAAAAGTGTACCGGAAACAAGAGCGCCTAACGCAACAGTTCCACCAAAGCTTGAAACTATGAATACTGAAAAGCCAAAGAAAAGAACAATTGAAGTATAAAACATACTAAGTCCAGTTTCTCTAACCGAGTTGTAAACTGACTTCTTTATTTGCCATTTATTTTCTTGAAGTTCTTGTCTATATTTTGCCAAGAAATGTATTGTGTCATCAACGGAAATCCCAAAAGCAATACTAAAAATTAGTATTGTAGAGGGTTTAATAGGAATACCTATGTACCCCATTAACCCTGCAGTAATTAGTAACGGAAGTAAATTTGGAATAAGAGAAATAATGATCATCCTAAAATTCCTGAAAAGATATGCCATAAACAGAGATATCAATATAATAGCAAGCCCTAAAGAAGCTACAAGATTATCAACTAAAAAATAAGTTCCCTTTTGAAAAAGGTATGCTTTTCCCGTCAAAAAAACTTCAAATCTTTCGGAGGGCATTACTTTTTGAATTTCAGCATTTAATTCCTCTTCAATTCGCTCCATCCTTTCAATTTTCATATCTTTCATGAATGTTGTTATTCTCGTATACTGACCAGTACTATCAACAAAGTTTTTTAGAAGATCAACATCAGAGCTTGAGTTTTTTGCATATGAAAGAATAAAACTATTTTCTTGGGCAGTTGGAACTTGAAAATACTTTGGGTTTCCGTTGTAAAAAGCTTGTTTTGAATATTTCACTAAACTAACTAATGAAATAGGTCTTGATAATTCAGGAAATTTCAAAATAATATCTTCAACAATCTTCATTTTTTTAATTGTGGATAGCCTCGTTATTGCTTTTTTCCTTTTTGAATCAATATAAATTTCAAGTGGCAATATTCCATTAAATTCATCTTCATAGTACAATATATCTTCAAAAAATTCAGTATTTCTTGGCATATCATCAATGAAGCTTCCAGAAATTTCAATTTTATAAATTCCAATAATACTAAGAGCTAACATAATTACAGAAATTACATATACCTCTATTTTTTTATTTTTTACCACTCTTACCATCCAGTTTAATAATGAGGTTATCCATTTTTTATTTTGGTGTTCAAGATGTTTTTTATCAGGAACAGGAAGAAAGCTGTAGACAATGGGGATGATTAAAAGGCAAAGTATAAAAATAGATAGTATACTTAATGATGCAACTACACCAAACTCGTTGAGTAATTTGCTATCTGTTGAAATGAAAGTTGCAAAACCAGATGCTGTTGTAACATTAGTCATTAAAGTTGCATTACCAATTTTTGTGATTACCTTCTGTAGAGATAGAGATTTGATCCCATGTTTGTTCAGCTCATGTTGATATTTATTAATTAAAAAAATACAGTTGGGCATTCCAATTACAATGATGAGAGGAGGAATTATTGCGGTTAAAACGGTTAATTCATATTCTAAAATCCCAACAATACCCAAAGTCCACATAACTCCAATACAAACTGTGAAAATTGAAATAAAAGTTGCTCTGATTGATCTGAAAAAAAGGAAAAATATAAATGATGTAACAATTATGGCAAGGAATATAAATGTTCCTAATTCTTTTTTTATTGTTTCAGAATATTTAGTTCTCACATACGGCATTCCAGAAATCCTTACATCGATATCATAATCTTTTTCAAATTTTGACACTCTCGGTAACAATACCTCATTTACAAATTTTTCTCTTTGGATTGTATTAACTACCTCAGTCTTTAAGTTAATTGCTGTCCTTACTGCTTGACTTTCAGAGTTAATTAAAAATTTGTCATAAAATGGGGTCCTATTAAAAATTTCATATTTTAAATTTTCAACTTCTTCATCACTAGTAATGGAATCTTTAATAAATGGTTCAATATAAAATTGCCTTGAATCTTTGTCCTTTTTTAATTTTTGAAGGTCACCAAAAGAAATAACAGTAGACACATCATTATGGCCTTTGAAACTATTTGAGAGGTTATTCCAAGCGTTAAGCTTTTTAATTGAAAATAATGTGGAGTCTTTTACAGAAATCACAATCAGGTTGCCTTCTTCACCAAACTTTTCGGTGAAAGCTCTATATTTTATATTTTCGGGATGTGTGGATGGTAGTAAATTAGCCTCTGTGTAAGTAAATCTTATTTTATCCCAATGCGTTGTAAAAAAATAAGTTGTTAGGATTAATCCAATTATGATTAATATTCTGTTACTTAAAATAATACCAGCTGTAGACTGCCAAAAACCTGAGAATTTTTTTTTTTTCATTCTAAATATTAAACAGTCATAATTTCTTTTTGTTTTATTTTAAAAACTTGATCAATTTTAGAAATAAAATTGTTTGTAATTTCTTGTATATCAAGCTCAGCATTTTTTTTCATATCATCAGAAAATGATTCAGATTTTTTAATCTCATTATTAGCATCTTTTCTGGCATTTCTTACAGATATTTTAGCATCTTCAATTTCGCTTTTAACTTGTTTAACTAATTGAATTCTTCTTTCCTCAGTTAAAGCGGGAACAGAAATAATAATATTGTCTCCGTTATTCATTGGATTAAATCCAATATTTGCCATCTCTATTGCTTTTTCAATTTCTTCAAGTGCAGTTTTATCCCAGGGTTGGATAATGAGAGTTTTAGCATCTGGAGTATTAATATTAGCCATTTGAGCTAGTGGAGTTTTAGCACCATAATAATCAACTATAATGCTGGAAAGCATATTTGGATTTGCTTTTCCAGCTCTAATATTGAGTAGCTTTTTCTCTAAATAATCAATTGAATTTTTCATTGATTCTTTTGACATTTCAATTATTAGATCAAGTTCCTCTTGCATATTTTTTAAAGATTTACTAATGTACCAATTTTATCACCCTTTACAACCTTTAGTAAGTTGTCTTCTTTATTAATATCAAAAACGATAATAGGTAATTTATTCTCTTGACTCAAGGTAAAGGCTGTTGAATCCATAATTTTTAATCCCTTTTTTATTGCTTCACTGAATGAAATTTTTTCAAATTTAAAGGCTTTTGAATTTTTATTAGGATCATCATCATAAATACCATCAACTCTAGTCCCTTTTAAAATAACATTTGCTTCAATTTCTATTGCCCTCAAAACAGCTGCAGAGTCTGTTGTAAAATAAGGATTTCCAGTGCCAGATGAAAAAATAACTATTCTTTTTTTATCTAAGTGCCTAATTGCCTTTCTCTTTATAAATGGCTCTGCAACTTTATTAACATTTATAGCACTTTGTAATCTTGTTGCTATCCCAATATTTTCTAGTGTGTTTTGAAGGGCTAATCCATTGATTATAGTTGCTAGCATGCCCATATAGTCTCCCTGAACTCTGTCAATCTTGTAATCACTATTAAAACCTCTGTAGATATTACCTCCTCCAATCACTATAGCAATTTCTACACCCAGGTCATGTACTTTTTTTATTTCTTTGGAAAATTTTATGAGAATATCAGGATCAATTCCATTTTTATTTTTCCCACTTATTGCTTCTCCTGAAAGTTTTAAAAGGATTCTTTTATATTTCATTTGCCAAGTCGAAGTTGTATTAGCTAAGCAAATATAATACAGATTTATGCTGAAAAAAAATTATGCTAAATTATAAATTATCCAATCGAAACTCTGCTGAATGATAAAATTTTGAGATCTCCAAAAGTTTTGAGGTATTGAGCTACTGAAATCTTATTTTCTTTAATAAATTGCTGATTTATGAGTGTATTATCTTTAAAAAACCTGTTTAGTTTGCCAATGGCTATTTTTTCAATAAGTTCCTCTGGCTTACCTTCAGTTCTTAATTGATCTTTTGCAATTTCTATCTCTTTCTCAATTATTTCAGGGTCGACACTTTTTTCGTCTAGAGCAATTGGGTTCATAGCAGCAATTTGCATTGAAATATCTTTACCAACGGTTTCAATATTTTCTGCTTTTTTATCAAATCCTACTAAAGATGAAATTTTATTTCCTGCGTGGATATAAGTTCCGACATAATTAGCTTCAATTCTTGTAAAATCATTAATTTGAATTTTTTCTCCAATTACACCAGTTTGCTCAGTTAACTTTTCAACAACTGTTGAGTCGCCAAACGATGAGTTCAATAATTCGTCCTTGGTTTTACAATTTAAAGCAATATCAGCAAGTTTATGTGCAAGTTTTACAAAATCATCATTTTTAGCTACGAAATCAGTCTCACAAGCTAAGACAATTCCAATTCCAACATCATTAGAGTTATTAGTAATAGCTAATGCAACACCTTCACTTGAGTCTCTGTCAGCTCTCTTCGCTGCAACTTTTTGACCTTTTTTTCTTAAAATTTCAACAGCTTTTTCAAAGTTTCCTTCTGCTTCAATTAATGCATTTTTACAATCCATCATACCAGCACCTGTTGATTTTCTTAAATTATTTACATCTGAGGCTGCAATTTTTGTCATGACAATTTAAATTTAAGATTTAGCTTTTACTTTGGTAGATTTGGTTTTTAATTCTTTCTCAGATTGATTATCAACTGTTTCAGGTTGAACATCTTCTTTTTCTTTGATATCATTTCGATCAGAAATACCTTCTGCAATTGACTCACAAGCATGCTCTAAAATTTTTGAAATTGATTTGGAGGCATCATCATTGGATGGAATAACATAATCAATACCCCTGGGGTCAGAGTTGGTATCTACCATTGCAAAGATTGGTATATTTAGTTTTTGCGCTTCTTTTATTGCAATTTTTTCACGAACAACATCTACAATGAATATAGCTCCTGGAAGTCTAGTCATTGTTGAAATTGATCCTAGATTTTTTTCAAGTTTTTCTCTTAACCTGCTAATTTGTAATTTCTCTTTTTTTGATAAAGAGTTGAATGTACCGTCTTGCTTCATTCTATCAATTGATGACATTTTTTTAACTGCCCTCCTTATTGTAACAAAATTAGTTAGCATACCACCAGGCCACCTTTCAGTTATATAGGGCATGTTAACACTTTTTGAAGAGTTTGAAACAATATCTTTAGCCTGTTTTTTTGTAGCAACAAATAATATTTTTCTTCCAGATGATGCGATCTTTTTTAGTGCATTGCAGGCTTCTTCTAATTTAGCTTGTGTTTTGTACAGATTAATAATATGAATCCCATTTTTTTCCATATAAATATAAGGAGACATATTAGGATTCCATTTTCTGGTTAAATGACCAAAATGGACACCAGCTTGAATTAAATCTTTGACTTGTGGTTTATTCATTTTATTTAGTTTACGTTCTTACTTTATTAGCAATGTACAAGTGGTATAAAAAATTTAAGCCTTGTATATTTAGATGCTAAACTAATTTTATCTTTTAGAGAATTGGAATTTTTTTCTTGCTTTCTTTTGACCAAATTTCTTTCTTTCAACCATTCTTGGGTCTCTTGTGAGAAGTCCAAGGGGTTTGAGCATTTTTCTGTAATTCTCATCAACTTCACAAAGTGCCCTTGAAACAGCTAATCTTATGGCCTCCACTTGGCCTGTCATACCACCACCACAAACATTGACTGACATGTCAAATGATTTATCAAGGCCACAAACACTAAATGGTTGATTAACTTTAAATTGATGAGAAGGGGAAGGAAAGTAGTTTTTACAATCTTTACTGTTAATTATAATATTCCCTTTTCCCTTTTTTAAATATATTCTAGCAACTGAAGTTTTTCTTCTGCCGATTTTATGTATTACATTATTATCCATTAGCTGAAATTAAAAGGTTTAGGATTTTGTGCAGAAAACTTATGATTTTCTCCAACATTAACATGTAAATTTTTAAAAATCTTTGACCCTAGTTTATTTTTTGGGAGCATTCCTTTTACTGCCTTTTCAATGATTGTATTTGGATTTTTATTGAATAATTCAGTCGCATTTAAAGTACGTTGACCACCAGGGTATCCTGTATAGCGAATATAATTTTTTTGGCTCCATTTATTTCCTGAAAGATTAACCTTCTCTGAATTTATTACAACTACATTATCCCCACAATCAACATGAGGGCTGAAATTTGGTTTATTTTTACCTCTCAATAATATTGCAACACTAGAAGCTAATCTTCCTAAATTTTGTCCATTAGCGTCAACAAGTATCCAATCTTTGTTGACTGTTTTTTTATTTGCTGAAACTGTTTTATAACTAATTGTATCCAAAATTATAAATTTTATGATTCTCAAAATGAGCACGCAAATCTACAATTAATATAATTATTAGCAAAAAATAAAATAAATTTTTAGTGAGCTTCCAACCAATTTACCCCATAATCGATATTTACAGAAAGTGGAATATCTAATTTGAATGCATTTTCCATTTGATATCTTACAATTTCCATTACCTTATTTAGTTCAGGTTTAAACACATCGAATACCAATTCATCATGAATCTGTAATAACATTTTACTTTTGATTTTTTTAGAAACAAATTCTTTTTGAATATTGATCATTGATATCTTTATTATATCTGCAGCACTTCCTTGAATCGGTGCATTTACAGCATTCCTTTCTGCTGCACTTCTTACAACACTATTAGTTGAGTTAATATCTCTTAGGATTCTTCTCCTCCCAATTATTGTCTCAACATATCCTTTATCTCTAGCAAAAGAAATTTGATTTTCTATAAATTGTTTTAGTTTGGGGTATTTTAAATAATAGGTCTCTATTAAGCTTTTTGATTCTTTTATATTCAAATCTGTTTGATTGCTTAAACCAAATGCAGAAACCCCGTAAATTATACCAAAATTCACAATTTTTGCGTGAGATCTTTGTTGTTTGGTAACCTTTTCCAAAGGAATATTGAAGACAGTTGCAGCAGTTGATAAATGAATATCTTCGTTTTTTTCAAATGAACGAATCATATTATCCTCTTTACTTAACGCAGCAATGACCCTAAGTTCAATTTGTGAATAATCAGCGGCCATCAAGAAAAAATCTTTATTTCTAGGGACAAATGCTTTTCTAATTTCTTTTCCACTATCAGTTCTAATTGGAATATTTTGAAGATTAGGATTAACACTGCTAAGTCTTCCAGTTGCAGCTACAGTTTGTAAAAAATTTGTGTGAATTCTATTAGTAGATTTCGAAATTTGTTTTGGAAGAGAGTCAATGTAAGTATTTAAAAGTTTAGAGACACTTCTAAATTTAAGGATTAATTTTACAAAGTCATTATCTTTTGCAAGATTAGATAAAATGTCTTCCGCAGTTGAGTATTGGCCAGTTTTAGTTTTTTTTGGGTTTTTACTGACCTTCATTTTTTCAAATAATATTTCTCCTAGTTGTTTAGGAGATGATATGTTAAATTCTTCACCTGATATTTCAAAAATATCTTTTTGAATTTTTATCAACTTTTGGTTAGTTTTTGCTGAAAGATTATTTAAAAATTTAGTATCTAAATTTATTCCTTCAATTTCCATTGATGCTAAAACTTTCAGTAAGGGAATCTCAATTTTTTCATAAAGACCTAGCTGATTTTTTTTCATAAGGTCAGCATACAATGGTTTGTGAAGCTGAAATATCAAATTTGATATTTCAGAATTTTCAAGCTCATTAGAATTTTTATCGAGTTGAATATTAAGGTATTTTTTTGAAAGATTTATTAAGTTATGACTGGCATCAGCATTAATTAAATAGTGAGATAATTGAACATCAAACACCTTACTTTTAACAGAAATTTTATTCTGTAGTAGTAATTTAATATCCGATTTTAAATCATATGAAATTTTTTCACAGTCATTTGAAAAAAAAGATTCTATAAAATTTAAATTTATTTTTGATGTTAGATTTATTTGATATACAATATCTTTTTGCCAACAAATAGAAATTCCTATTAATTCATTTTGATCAGATTTGTGTAGTGTGTAGCTTACCGTTTCTTTCTCACGCATTTTTTTTTCAAATAATACATATGAAATTCCATCCTGAACTTTTTGAATAATTAAATTATTTTTTTTAGAAATTGTTTCCCTTTCAGTGTCTGCAAATAAATCAAATTGTCCATTATTTTTTGAATTAATTTTTTTTTCAACAGTTTCTTGAAAATTTGAAAATATTGAGTTTAGGCTATTACTTAATCTTCTGAACTCTAAATCATCAAATAAGTTTTTTGTTTCTTCTAATTCACTTACATTTAGTTTAAAATCCTCAATTTTAAAGCTTAAAGGAACATCAGTAATAATTGTCGCAAGTTTTTTAGACAAAATCCCAAGCTCTTTATTTTGTTCAACTTTTTCTTTGATTTTTCCTTTTAATTGATCAGTATTTTCAAACAAACCTTCTAAAGATCCAAATTCGCTGATAAATTTTTTTGCTGTTTTATCACCAACTCCAGGAAGACCAGGAATATTATCGACAGAATCTCCTTTCATTGCTAAAAAATCAATGACTTGAGATGTTTTATCGATTTCAAACTTTTTTAATACTTCATCAATTCCCCAAGTTTCATATCCTCCACCAAAAACTGGTCTGTACATATAGATATCTTTTTCAACTAATTGTGCAAAATCTTTATCTGGTGTCACCATGTAAGTTTTAAGATTTTTTTGTTTTACTTTTTTTGCAATTGTTCCTATTATATCATCAGCCTCATAACCTTCCTTTACCACTATTGCAATATTTAATGATTTTAGAATTTTTTCAATGTATGGAACGGCTATTTTAATTGCTTCAGGTGTTTCATCTCTATTTGCTTTGTATTCTTTGAAAATTTTGGTTCTATCATGACTACCTCCTTTATCAAAACATACAGCAATATAATCTGGTTTTTCCCTTTTAATAACATCGAAAAGAGAATTAGTAAAACCCATTATGGCTGAGGTATCAACTCCTTTTGAATTTATTCTGGGATTTTTTATAAATGCGTAGTATCCACGAAAAATTAAAGCATATGCATCTACAAGAAAAAGCTTTTTTTTTGTTTCCAAATATCCTAGTTATAAATAAAATTCATACAATTTAAATCTCTAGCTAATAAGATTTTGATTTGCTAGGATTTTTTTTGTCATGTATGCATAAATCACAAGAAATACAAAGCAAATAACAGCTACCCAATAGGATGTTATTATTCCAAAAATATCCGCAAGTTTACCTTGAAGAGGAGGTATTATAGCTCCACCTAAAATCATCATAACTAAAAAAGAAGAGCCTTGTGAAGTATATTTTCCGAGACCTGTAATACTAAGAGAGAAGATGCAGGGCCACATGATTGAACAAAATAAACCTCCAGTTAGAAAAGCAAACAAAGCAATTTGTCCTGAACCAAATATTCCTATTAACATGGCTATTACGCCCAAGAAACTAAAAATCCCCATCATTTTAAGGGCGTTATCTTTTGCATAATAAAACCCAATAATTTGAATAACAATTAACATAGAAAAAATTCCAATTTCAGAAATTGTTAGGGGATTACTAAACGAATTTACCGCTATTACAACACCAAAAGCAATAAAAGGGGTTAAGATTAATAATATCTTTTTTAAAGATTTTGATATATCAAATGCTCCGATTGACCCTGTCCATCTTCCAATCATAAGCCCTCCCCAATATAGTGCAATATATTTTGCGCTTTGTGCTTCGTCAAGAACAGGAAGACCGATGGCGTTTAGGCCTTTACCAATATCTGCTTTAAGTAATTCTCCCAAATTACTTTGGATTGTTACCTCCACCCCTACATAGGTGAAAATTGCTAACATACCCCATGCAAGTTGAGGATATTTTAAGGCTCCCCATCCATCAGAATTTTTGGTAGCTGAAAAATATGCTCTGAAAATTAATACAAATACAGAGAGAAGACAGATTATAGTTAGTAGAAGTCTTATTATTTCTAATTCTTCAACAGAGCTATGCTCAAAAGCAGGAGTGTATGAGTAAAAAATCCAGCCAAAACACAGAACCATAATAATAGTCATTAAAATAAGCATAGTTTTGGCCTTGTTAGCAGCCTCAAATGCTTCATTATTTTTTGCATCAGGAAGATTTTTTGAAACATAAAAAAATATTGCTACTAACGCAAAAGCAACGGCTACTGCTATATATAATCCTTGAACTGAGCTTAATTTAATAATATCCCAATTAACTTCAGAAGCAGACCCAAACAGAACAACAGCGATTAGAATTGGACCAATGGCAGTGCCAAAAGAATTGACTCCACCAGCCAAATTTAGTCTGTTTGACCCAGTCGAAGCGTCGCCAAGTGACACCGCAAATGGGTTTGCAGCAGTTTGTTGTAGTGAGAATCCTAATCCAATGATGAATAATGCAACAAGAACATAATAGAAAACTTCAGTATCTCCTTGCTGAGCGCCGTTAACAGAAGGAAACATTATCACAGCACCTAGGATGGAAATTATCAAACCATAAATTATTCCTTTTTTATATCCCCAATTATTTAAAATATCTTTTTTAGAATAGCTTGACCAGATAAATAACACTAATGCACCTACAAAATAAGCTCCATAAAATGCAAATTCGACAAGTTGAGCTTGAAATTGATCTATCTGAAAATAGGTTTTACAGAATGGAATAAAAACACCATTTGAGGCCCCAAAAAAACCCCAAAAGAAAAATACTGTTATCAGTGTAAATAATGCTGGATTATTTTGATTTTTCATAATTTAAATTAGGTTGGTTAGTAAGTTCTAATTTAATAAAAACATAGCTATAAATCGATTCTTAATTTTTAAAGATTTTAACAATTTCATCTAAATAATTGATTAACATTGTTTTAACAGAAAATTTTATGAAAATATTATCTTTGTAAATAATTAAGCAGATTTATGGCCAGATTTGGAGACTTGATTAATGTAGAGGTTCCGGCTCTATTAGAATTTTTTAACGAATGGGATGAAACTTCCAAAATTATGCATCCTATTGTTAAAGACGTTGCTGCTGCGTTAGGAGATAAGGCTAAAATCATTAAAATTGATGTTGAAAAAAATAACGAACTAGCTGATGCTTTGCGAATTAAAGGTGTTCCTACTTTTATAATATATAAAAGTGGAGAGATGAAATGGCGTCAAAGTGGTGAAGAAAATACAAATAACCTTATAAATAGAGTTAAAAAATTTCTTTAACTATAAAAAAAGATCCAAGTAAGAGTTAAATTCTTTTAGAACTTCTTTGTAATATTCCTCACTTTCATGCGGTAAAATTGTTTCAACCAAGGATCTGTACCTTTCAATATTGGTATAAATGAGCTCAGAATATAGAATTTTATTGTTTTTTGATAACCCACTGAAATAGAATAATTCTTCTTGATATTTTGAAGAAATTAGTGTGTAAATTTTTCTTGCTTTTTTGTTGTTTTCCAATAAATAGTAAGAATCAATAATTGGTTCTAATAAAGTATAATATCCATAATCTTCAATAGGCATTTTTTTCATAATTAAATCTAATAATTCTAACGCTTTATCATTTTTATCTTCAATTATTAATTGCTTGACTAATCTTGAAATATTACCTCTATAAGTAATACTATTTTTTCTTGACTCTTCATCTAAATAAGTATTTATTCCACTTGGATTGCCCCAACTCCATTTTTTGACAATTTCTATCATTTTTTCAGAGTCAACTCTTCCCATTTCATAAGGGTTTTGAGGGTTTATTTTGGTTTTTATAGGAACTAATTTATAGCACATTCCGTCTAGTTGAAGGTAATCTTTCATCCAAATGTAGTCCTCGTCAGAAAACGCTCCACCAGTAAAATAAATTGGACGTTTCCAATCATTGTTTGAAACTATATCCATCATCAATAATCTGTTTTTGTAAATAGCTTGGGATTTGATTTTAATAATAATCTCATCTTCGATTAATGATTCATCAAATTCATTGACCAGTCCCCTTTTGATAACATTATTTTTATTAACAGGAATTTTAATATTTTCTGTAGGCAAAAAATTTGCATTTAGATCCTGGGATCTGAAACCGGAAATATCATAGCCTTGTTGTTTTAATATTTCGCCATATTTATACTTTTTTTCGTCTTTTGTAATAAAATCCATAATAAGACTCAAATCTATCGTGTCATTGGTAATTTCCTCTTTTATAATATAATCTCGAGTACCATGCTTGTATTTATCATGTGTAAGATTTGAAGGTATGGGGTCACTCTCGTATGCTTTTCTCTTCATTTGATCAATATACCAATCAGTACTCAATAAGCTTGTATTTACTACTCTAACATCTGTACGGATACCTTCAATTTCCTGCGCATACCATAATGGGAATGTGTCGTTATCCCCAATTGTAAATAAAATTGCATTTGGATCGCATGAGTTCAAATAATTTTTTGCCATTGATAGTGCAGAATATCTTCCGCTTCTATCATGATCATCATAATTATTAGCAAATAAATTCACAGGGACAGCTATCAAACAAATTACAAATGATAATATTTGAGCAAACCTTATTTTTAGTGATGTGAAAATTTTGGAAATATAATATCCGCCAAGGCCAATAAATATTGAAAAAACGTAAAACGAACCAACTAAGGAATAGTCTCTTTCTCTAGGCTCAAAAGGACGCACATTGGTATATATCTGTATAGCTAAACCTGTAAAAATGAAAAAAGTTAGAAAAACCCAAAAATACTCTTTGTTTATTTTGAACAAGAAATAACAACCTAAAAGACCAAGTAAAAGAGGTAGAAGAAAATAAGTATTTCTTCCCTTATTATTCAAAATATCAGAGGGTAAATTTTTCTGAGAAATACCCAGGATAATTTCATCTAAAAGATGTATTCCTGAAATCCAATTTCCATGAAGATCCATTTTGCCCTGAATATCATCTTGTTTTCCTGAAAAGTTCCACATGAAATATCTCAAATACATATAACCAATTTGATAATCAACCAGGTAGTATAAATTTGAGAGTACTGAAGGTTTTTTTATTTCCAAAAATTGGCCGTATTGTTTTAAGAAATTATGAAAATCTTCATAGTCAATATTTCCTAGATTAATTTCATTTTTGAAATCATTCACTAGAGTTTTTATACTTTCTTCGTTTTTGTAATTAAGTTTTATATCAAAGTCAAGGAATCCTGTGTAATTTAAATAATTTTTTGCATGTTCAGAACTCCACATCCTTGGAAGAAATGAAGCATGTTTGGAATTAAAATTTTGAATTGCGTTCTTATAATCATTGACAATTATATATTTTCCGTTAATTAAATCTTTTTCATATTTTGGATTGTCATCCTTGTATGGTTTTATTTTATCCAATCCTGAGTATTGATCGGTAAAAAGTGGCCCGTAGAACAAATAAGTTTTTGGATATTGTTCAAGATTATAATAAGCAAGTAATTCTCTTGCATTAGATGGGTTATTTTCATTGATTACCACATTTGCATTAGCTCTTACAGGAAGAATTAACCATGAAGAGAAACCGATAAGAATAAATAATATGCAATGAACACATGTATTAGTATTAATCAGTTTTTTCTTTTCGGTATGCTTAATTAGGTAGGTGAAGAAAACAACAATAATTATAAATGAAATTAAAGTACCAGAGTTGAATGGTAACCCAATATTATTTACAAAAAATAATTCCATTGAACTAAAAAACTTCAATGTTAAGGGAAGTAATAGTTTGAAAATCCCCATTAGTATAAGTACTCCAACTATATTCGCAATTACAAAGCTGTAAATAGGCTCAAGAGAGTATTTTTCTAAAATTTTTTTATTTTTTTTGAAATAAAAAATTAAAAATAGCCCAGGGATTGTCAGTAAACCCATAAAATGAACACCAAATGACAAACCAATAACAAGTGAGATTAAAATTAACCACTTATTTCCTCTACTTTGATCCATATCTCTTTCCCAAAGTAGACCAAGATATATAAGTAAAGACATTATTAATGTGGCCATTGCATAAACTTCTGCTTCAACAGCGTTAAACCAAAAGCTGTCCGTAAAAGCAAAAGACATTGAGCCAATAAAGGCAGGCCCGAAAATTTTAAGTTTATTTTCCTCGTGGTTAAGATTTTTCAAAAGAATTTTTGAAAGTAGCAGACATATAGTCCAGAACATGATTGCTATGGATAGAGCGCTTGCAAAACCACTCATTAAGTTCATGGTAAAACCAATATTTTCTTTATTCAATGCAAAAATTGAAAATATTGCTCCTAGCATTTGATAAAGAGGCGCACCTGGCGGGTGTCCAACTTGAAGTTTTGAGGAAGTAGTAATATACTCACCAGTGTCCCAAAAACTAACAGTAGGTTCAGCTGTTAAAAAATAGACTGTAAAGGAAATTAAAAAACATAGCCATCCTAAACAAAAGTTCCAATTTTTATAGCTATTGACAGTCATAAATTTTTTTCCAAATTTATTAATAAATAATTTAGAAAATATGCTATGAAACTTAATTAAAGAAAATATTGTTGTTGAAATAAAAATTATTTTAAATTTGCAACCTGAATTGGCCTATGGTGTAACTGGCAACACGTCTGGTTTTGGTCCAGAAGAGTCTAGGTTCGATCCCTAGTAGGCCAACAATTTGTAAATATTCAATAATATATTTTGTTGTATATTTGAGTCACTGAATAATTAAGGAATTATGAGGGGACCTTTAAGTCCCCTCTTTTTATAGAATTATGTTAGAAGATAAACTTAAAAAAATTTTAGAAGATTGCTTTCAGAACAGAAATGATTTATTTATAATTGATTTTAAAATTGTTAATGTGAACGATATAATAATAATCGTTGATGGTGACAATGGAGTAGTAGTGGAAGATTGCATCTATATTAGTAGGTTTGTCGAATCACAATTGGATCGTGATGAATATAATTTTTCTTTGGAAGTTTCTTCTTGCGGTGCTTACTCGGATTTAGTAAAATTAAGACAATATAAGAAACATTTGGGGAGAGTTTTATCGGTTAAAACTCAACAAGAAAACTTTGAAGGAAGACTAACAGAATTAAATAAAAACTCAATTGTTTTAGATTGGAAACAAAGGGAACCAAAAAAAATAGGTAAAGGAAAGGTAACGGTTAATAAATCCGTGGATATACGTTTTATGGATATTACCGAAGCCAAAGTAAAAGTAAAAATTTAACAATATGGACAATATAACTCTAATTGAATCATTTGCTGATTTTAAAGACGATAAACTAATTGACAGAGTAACACTAATGGCAATTTTAGAAGAAGTTTTTAGAGGTGCCTTAAGAAGAAAATATGGTGATGATGAAAATTTTGATGTAATTATTAATCCAGATAAGGGTGATTTAGAAATTTGGAGGAATAGAATAGTTGTTGAAGATGGTAAAGTAGAGGATGATAATTTAGAAATTGAACTTACTAAGGCAAGGAAAATTGAGCCTGATTTTGAAGTTGGTGAAGATGTTTCTGAAGAAGTAAAGTTAGTTGATCTTGGTAGAAGAGCTATTTTAGCATTAAGGCAAAATTTAACATCGAAACTTCATGAACACGATAATACTAATGTTTACAAAAAGTTTAAAGAACTAGAGGGTGAAATATACAGTGCCGAGGTTCATCATATTAGGCATAAAGCCATAATACTTTTAGATGATGAAGGTAATGAGATTATTATGCCTAAAGATAAACAGATTCCCTCTGATTTTTTTAGAAAGGGCGATAATATCAGGGGTGTAATTGATAGTGTTGAGTTAATTGGTACGAAGCCCTCAATAATTTTATCAAGAACTTCTCCATTATTCTTAGAAAAACTTTTTGAACAGGAAATCCCAGAGGTTTTTGATGGGTTAATAACGATTAAAAAGGTGGTAAGAATACCCGGAGAAAAAGCTAAGGTTTCTGTTGATTCTTATGATGACAGGATCGATCCAGTTGGTGCCTGCGTTGGTATGAAAGGGTCAAGAATTCATGGAATTGTTAGGGAATTGGGAAATGAGAATATTGATGTTATAAATCACACCAATAATCTTCAATTATTTATCTCTAGAGCATTAAATCCAGCAAAATTAAATTCAATGAAAATTGATGAAGAAAACAAGAGGGTGGAAGTTATACTAAACCCAGAGGAAGTAAGTAAAGCTATCGGAAGAGGTGGACATAATATTAGACTTGCTGGTCAGTTAACAGGATACGAAATTGATGTATTTAGGGAGGGAGTTGAGGAAGATGTTGAACTTACAGAATTTTCAGATGAAATAGAAGCATGGATTATTGAGGAACTTGCAAAAGCTGGACTTGATACAGCAAAAAGTGTTTTAGAACAGGATGTAAATGACTTAGTTAAGAGAACTGACTTGGAGGAGGAAACAATTAGTGATGTTCTTCGAATTTTAAAAGAAGAGTTTGAAGATTAGATTTTTTAGATGTCAAAAATAATAAGATTAAATAAAGTACTCAGAGAATTAAATATTTCTATAGATAGAGTTTCAGACTTTTTATCCTCAAAGGGGCATACCATTGAAAAAAGACCTACCACTAAAATATCTCAAGAGCTTTATGATTTATTGTGTAATGAATTTCATGTTGATGCTGATAAAAAAATAGCGTCTCAAGAAGCTGTTGAGGCTAAGAATAAGGAAAAACAAGAATTTAGGGAAAAACAAGAAAATTTAGCTTTAAAGTTAAAAAAAGATACTGAGTTAATTAGAGCCTCATCAAAAGTAGTCCAGTTTAAAAAATTAGGAAAAATTGATTTGGAAAAAAAATCATCTGAAACCAATGATTCCAAAATTGACGAGAAAAGTCAAGTTGATAAGCCTCCTATTATCACATCTAAAAAAGATAATTATAAAACGCTTTCGGGGTTAAAATCAACTGGAGAGACAATTGATTTAGACAAATTCAAAAAAAACGATCAGTCTAAAGCAGAACCAAAGTCTAAGAGAAAAAGGAAAAGAATTTTATCTAAAGGTATTGAAAGTAACCCTAAAGGATTAATATCACCTAAAAGTAAATTTAAAGATAAACCCAAAAATATCAATAAAGAGGAGCCAAGTGAAGAAGAGGTTCAGCAGCAGATTAAAGAAACCTTGGAAAAACTTCAAGGAAAAACTTCCAAGGGAAAAGCAGCAAAATATAGAAAAGATAAAAGAGATCAACATAAGCTGAAATCCGAAGAGGAATTAGCTGAGATTGAAAAAGCAAGCAAAACTTTAAAGGTAACTGAGTTTGTAACAGCCAATGAGTTAGCCTCAATGATGGATGTTTCAACTACAGAAATTATTTCTGCTTGTATGACGCTAGGAATGATGGTGACTTTGAACCAAAGACTTGACGCAGAAACTTTATCCATAGTGGCTGAAGAGTTTGGCTACAAGGTTGAATTTACGACAGCTGAAATTGAAGAAGAAATTGAAGAAATAGAACATAACCCTGAGGATCTTATTGTCAGACCAGCAATAGTCACTGTTATGGGGCATGTAGATCATGGTAAGACTTCTTTGCTTGATTATATTAGAAAGGAAAATGTTATTGCAGGTGAATCTGGTGGAATTACTCAGCATATAGGAGCTTACTCAGTTGAACTACCAAAAGGAGAAAAAATTACTTTTTTAGACACTCCTGGTCATGAGGCATTTACTGCAATGAGGGCAAGAGGTGCGCAGGTAACTGATTTAGTTGTAATCGTAATTGCTGCAGATGATGATATAATGCCTCAAACTAAAGAAGCTATTTCTCATGCCCAGGCTGCTGGAGTTCCAATAGTAATTGCAATTAATAAAATTGATAAGCCAGATGCTAACCCGGATAAAGTTAAAGAGAGTTTATCTAATATGAATTTATTAGTTGAGGATTGGGGTGGAAAAATTCAGTCTCAGGATATCTCAGCATTAAAGGGGGATGGTGTAAATGAATTGTTAGAAAAGGTTTTGTTAGAAGCTGAACTACTTGAGTTAAAAGCAAATCCAATAATTGATGCTAGTGGTTCCGTTATTGAGGCGTTACTTGATAAAGGAAGGGGGTATGTGACTACTGTTCTAGTTCAATCTGGCACATTGAAAGTCGGAGACTTTGTTTTAGCTGGTAAAAATAGCGGAAAGGTAAAAGCTATGCATGATGAAAGGGGTAATGAAGTTAAATCTGCAGGACCATCAGTTCCTGTATCTATTTTGGGGTTAGACGGGGCGCCTCAAGCGGGTGATAAATTTTCTGTCTATAAAGATGAAAGGGAGGCGAAACAAATTGCAACTAAGAGGGATCAACTTCAAAGAGAACAAACTGTTAGGACACAAAAACAACTTACCCTTGACGAAATTGGAAGAAGAATTGCTATTGGTGAATTCAAAGAGTTTAATATAATATTAAAAGGCGACGTTGATGGCTCTGTTGAGGCATTAACTGATTCTTTTCAAAAGCTATCAACTGAAGAAATTCAGGTAAATATTATTCATAAGGCAGTTGGAGCAATTACTGAGAGTGATGTTTTATTAGCTTCTGCATCAGATGCTATTGTAATAGGTTTTAATGTCAGGCCAATGGGAAATGCTAGACAAATTGCAGACAAAGAACAAATTGACATAAGAACTTATTCAATAATATATGATGCCATCAATGATATCAAAGATGCGATGGAAGGTATGCTCTCACCTGATTTTAAAGAAGAGATAACAGGATATTGCGAAATCCGAGAGACATTTAAAATATCTAAAATTGGAACTATTGCTGGGTGTATGGTAACAAAAGGAAAAATTTTAAGGAATTCTGAAATTAGACTGATTAGAGACGGAATCGTTATCTACACTGGTTTGTTGTCATCTTTAAAAAGATTCAAGGATGATGTTAAGGAGGTTTCTAAAGGATATGATTGTGGGCTTCAAGTAAAGGATTACAAAGATTTGAAAATTGGGGATCAAATAGAAGCTTTTATAAATGTTGCAATAAAAAAGAAAATTTAATTCCGTCCATTTCTGCTTAATTTTTCATTCTCAAACTTTATTAGTTTAGTTGGTTTAAAGATAAATGCATTTGGATATTTTTTTCTTACTTCTAAGATCTCTTTTTCAGCTTCAACTAGAGTGTAATAATTACCAATCCAAATTTTATAATTTGGGGCCTCATATCTAATAATTGCTGCAGAATCATTATATAAAATTTTATATTCGCTTATTGTATTTTCAGCATCACTTCTACTGCCACTAAAAATTTGAATCTTATAATTTTCAATTTCAGAATTTAGTTCTTTTTTTAAATCAATTAATTTCACTAGAGTGGTATCCATATTTATTATTACTTTCCCGTCTTGGGAAAATAAATTTTTGCTAAAAATTAGTAGGAAAAACCATAAAAAAATTAGCTTGAAATTTAAATTTTGATTGTTGTAAAACAGCATATTAAAAAACTATTATTTAGAATGGATATAAATTACGTTTTATTGATTAATATTACTAAATTTATAAATAAAATAAACATTATAGGTCTTATTTTTGTGCAAGATTTTAACAGGTGTTTTTTTTGAATGAATTTAAAAATATTTAGAAGATTCTTTTTTACAAATTTGTTTAATCATTCTAAGACTTTAAGCAACAATTTTTTGCGCGCTTCAATTTTAATCTTTGTCATATTATTCTCAAACACTATTTTCTCTCAAGATGGGGACCCAGTAGCTGGTAAAGCCTTATTTAATTCTAATTGTGCTTCTTGTCACAAGCTAGACAAAAAAATGACTGGACCCGCTCTGAGAAATGTAGAGGCTAGACTTTTAGAAGATGAAGGTCTTGATAGGGATTGGTTATATAAGTGGATTAGAAATAGTTCCTCATTAATTAAGTCTGGTGATGACTATGCTAATAGAATTTATTTGGAATACAACAAAGCAGCCATGACTGCATATCCGCAGTTGACAAATGTTGATATTGATAATATTTTAGCATATACCGCACAAGAAAAAGTAGTCCCAAAGCCTATTGCAACTGCAGTAGCCGCTGCTGCTGGTCCTTCAAATAGCAGTGGATTAACAGATGAAATTATCTTAGGTGTTTTCTCTGTCTTGTTTTTACTACTTTCTACTGGTTTGATTGTCGTAACAAAAACCTTACGTGATTTGGCCAAAATGAAGGGGGTAAAAATTGAAGAAAAGAAAAAAGGAAAACCAATTTGGAAAGCTTATTTAGAAAACCAGTTTTTAATGTTATGTACTGCAGTATTATTTTTACTGGTAAGTGCATACGGATTTTATGGATGGACAATGCAGGTGGGAGTAAATCAGGGATATATGCCAATACAGCCAATTCATTACTCACATAAAATACATTCTGGGGATAATAAAATCGATTGTAATTATTGTCATTCATCTGCAAAGGTTAGTAAGCACTCAGGTATTCCATCACTAAATATTTGTATGAATTGTCATAAAAGTATTTATGAATACAATGGTGAGACTTCTGAGGAATATTCAAAAGAATTTTATGATAATGAAATTCAAAAGTTATATAAAGCTGTAGGATGGGATGATGAGGCACAGGAGTATACAGGAATTACTTATCCCGTCAAGTGGGTAAGAATACATAATCTTCCAGATTTTGCTTATTTTAACCATGCGCAACATGTTTCTGTTGCAGGTATTGAGTGTAAAACTTGCCATGGGCCTGTTGAAGAAATGGAAATTATGTATCAACACTCGTCTTTAACAATGGGTTGGTGTATTAATTGCCATCGAGAAACAAATGTCAAGGTCAAAGACAATGAGTATTATGATAAAATTCACAAAGAGCTTTCAAAAAAGTACGGAGTTGAACAATTAACCGCTGCTCAGATGGGTGGTTTGGAATGTGGTAAATGTCATTATTAAATATTTAACTATAGATGTCAAGAGATAAAAAATACTGGAAGAACTTAGCAGAGCTTGATTCTGCAAACAACAATGTATTTGACGATCTACAAAACAAAGAATTTGTTGAAGAAATACCTGTGGACGATTTTTTATCAGAACAGGATAATCTTACTGATAGCTCAACTTCCAGAAGAGATTTTTTAAAGTATATTGGTTTTAGCACAGCAGCTGCAACACTGGCTGCATGTGAGGGACCGGTAGTTAAATCAATCCCTTATGTGGTTCAACCAAAAGAAATTATTCCAGGTATAGCTAATTTTTATGCAACTACAATTGCTAATGGTTATGATTTTGCAAATATTTTAATTAAAAATCGTGAAGGGAGACCAATTTTGGTTAAAAATAATTCTCTTGCAGATGGATCAATGTCTGCAAATGCAAGAGTACATGCCTCAGTTTTAGATCTTTATGACAATACTAGACTGACACAACCTGTTAAAGAAAATTTACCTATTTCGTGGTTTACATTTGAATATGAAACACTTTCAGAATTGCAAAGGTTGTCAAAAGAAAAAAAGGAAATAGTCTTATTAACTCAAACCTTCGCAAGTCCATCAACTCAAAGTTTAATTGATAAGTTTAAGTCTAAATTTAAGTCTGTAAGTCATATTACTTATGACTCGATTTCTGAGTCAGAAGCATTGGATGCTTTTGAATCACGATATTCTGTCAGAGGACTAGCTAATTATGATTTTTCAGACTCTAAAATTATTATATCAATCGGTGCTGATTTCTTAGGCGATTGGCAAGGGGGGGGATTTGACTGTTCATACACTAGAGGGAGGATACCAGACGATGGAAAAATGTCAAGACATATTCAGTTTGAATCTAATATGACTCTTTCTGGAGCTAATGCAGATCTCAGAGTTCCTCTAAAAATTAATGAACAGAAATTAGTACTAATCGAAATTTATAAATCCCTATTTGGAAGTAATAAAGTAAAACTAGAATCTAATCTCAAATTAAGTAAAAAGCTTAAAAATGTAGTAGATACAACAATTAATGAGCTAAAGTCTGCTAAAAGTGGTGGAGTTGTGATCACAGGAATCCAGCAGAAAGAGTATCAGCTTCTTGCTCTTGAAATAAATGAAAAAATTAAAAGTATTGCATTCAACCCCCAACAAATGATTTTAACAAGATCATCAAAGAATAAAGATCTACACGATCTAATCGTTAGAATGAATGAAGGTAAGGTTGGTGCAGTAATTACTTCCGGTATTAATCCAGTATATTCCTTAGCTGATTCGGAAAGCTTCATCAAAGCCTTCAAAAATTTAGAATTATCTGTATGTTTTTCTCAAAAAAATGATGAAACAGCTTCTCATTCAAAATATGTAGCTGCGAGTAATCATTATTTAGAGTCATGGTGTGATTATGAATTAAAAACTGCTGAATATTCCCTGGCTCAGCCTGTTATTAAAACATTATTTAATACAAAACAATTTCAAGATTTATTATTGGTTTGGTCTGGTTCAAAGTCATCATTCCATGATTTTATAAAATCAAATTGGAAAAAAAACATTTTGGAAAATGAAAACTGGAATCAGTCACTTCATGATGGAATATTTAACAGAAAGTCTAAAAAAATATCAAAAAGAAATTTTATATCACAAAATAAAATTTCAACAAAAGCTTTAAAATATTTTGAAATAATTCAAGACACCAATCAGAAAAAATTTGAATTAAATCTTTACCCTAAAACTGGGATGGGAGATGGACAACAGGCAAATAACCCTTGGTTGCAAGAATTCCCTGACCCATTAACAAGAGCAACATGGGATAATTATTTAACAATTTCTGAATCTGATGCAAAAGACTTAAATCTGTTACTTAAACCCAGTACCTTTTTCAAACAATCAAGTAATGATGCCAATGGGGGTTTAAATGGAAAATATGCTGTTATTAAATTAAACTCAAAAAGTATAAAAGTTCCGGTGATGATTCAGCCTGGTCAAGCCAAGGGAACCCTAGGGCTTTCTTATGGTTATGGAAGGAGCAAGGGCTTGAAAGAAGAAATGATGACCGGAGTGAATGCATTTCAATTCTATGAAAATTACAATCCAATTCAATATATTGAAATTGAAGCTACTAATGAGATACATGAGTTTGCATGCATGCAGTTGCAAAATACCCTGATGGGTAGAGGAGATATAATTAAAGAAACAACACTAGAAGTTTTTAATACTAAAAATGTAAATGCTTGGAATAAGCAAGCTGTAGTTTCATTAAATCACATTGAAACGCCCGTTTCTTCACCGGATGTAGATTTGTGGCAAGAGTTTGATAGATCAATTGGGCACCACTTTAATTTATCCATTGATTTGAATGCTTGTACTGGGTGTGGAGCTTGTGTAATAGCATGTCATGCAGAGAATAACGTACCAGTAGTAGGCAAGAGAGAAGTCAGAAAAAGTCGAGATATGCATTGGCTTAGAATTGACAGATACTATTCTTCAGAAGATTCATTTGAAGAAGATAACAATAAAAAAGATAATATTAGTGGTCTGGAAAGTTCATTAACTTCGTTTGGTGCTTTGGAAAATCCTTCTGAAAATCCACAAGTTGCATTTCAACCAATTATGTGTCAGCATTGCAATCATGCCCCTTGTGAAACTGTTTGTCCTGTGGCAGCGTCAAGTCATGGAAGACAAGGACAAAACCACATGGCATACAACAGATGTGTTGGTACAAGATATTGTGCAAACAACTGTCCTTATAAAGTGAGAAGGTTTAACTGGTTTCTTTACAATGGAAATGACGAATTTGATTACCATATGAATAATGACCTTGGAAGAATGGTAATTAACCCTGATGTTACTGTTAGATCTAGAGGAGTTATGGAAAAATGTTCAATGTGTATACAAAACACACAGGCTGTAATTTTAAAGGCAAAGCTAGAGGGGAGACCTGTTGCTGAGGGGGAATTTAACGATAAGGTAGCTTGTTCAGCAGCATGTACACCTGGTGCAATAAAATTTGGAGACATAAATGAAGAGGGAAGTAAAATTGCAGAACTTAAAAACAATAAAAGAGCTTATCACCTTTTAGATGCAGTTGGTACTAAGCCAAATGTAGTTTATCAGGTTAAGGTTAGAAATATAAAAGAAAAGAGTTAAATATGGGATCTCATTATGAAGCACCGATAAGAAGACCACTTGTGGCAGGAGAAAAGTCCTATCATGATGTGACCGTTGATATCGCAAGACCAATTGAGACTCGAGCTAACAAGCAATGGTGGATTGTTTTTTCTATATCTCTTGCCATGTTTCTATGGGGTCTTGGCTGGATAATTTACACCGTTTCTACGGGAATTGGAGTTTGGGGATTAAATAAAACTGTAGGATGGGCATGGGATATTACTAATTTTGTTTGGTGGGTTGGTATTGGTCATGCAGGAACATTAATTTCTGCTGTTCTTTTAATTTTTAGACAAAAATGGAGAATGGCAATTAATCGCTCTGCTGAGGCAATGACAATATTTTCCGTTATACAAGCAGGTCTTTTCCCAATAATACATATGGGTAGACCTTGGCTTGCCTATTGGATGCTTCCAATTCCAAATGGCTTTGGTTCTTTATGGGTAAATTTTAATTCACCTCTTTTATGGGATGTTTTTGCAATTTCAACATATCTATCAGTATCACTAGTTTTTTGGTGGACTGGGTTACTACCTGATTTTGCTATGATTAGAGACAGAGCCGTAAAACCATTTCAAAAAAGGATTTATAGTATTTTGAGTTTTGGTTGGTCAGGAAGAGCCAAGGACTGGCAAAGATTTGAAGAAGTTTCTCTAGTTCTTGCAGGTTTAGCAACTCCATTAGTTCTTTCAGTTCATACAATTGTTTCGTTCGATTTTGCAACATCCGTTATCCCAGGATGGCATACGACAATTTTTCCTCCTTATTTTGTTGCTGGTGCAATTTTTTCTGGTTTTGCAATGGTGCAAACTCTGTTAATAATTATGAGAAAGGTTTGTAATATGGAACATTATATCACTTTGCAGCACATTGAGCTGATGAATATAGTAATTATGATAACTGGATCTATTGTTGGGGTCGCATACATAACAGAATTATTTATAGCATGGTATTCAGGAGTAGAGTACGAACAATACGCATTTCTAAATAGAGCTACCGGACCATATGCTTGGGCGTATTGGGCAATGATGAGTTGTAATGTCTTTTCACCTCAATTTATGTGGTTTAAAAAATTAAGAACTAGTATTATGTTTTCGTTTTTTATTTCAATAGTTGTGAATATAGGAATGTGGTTTGAAAGGTTTGTAATCATTGTCACCTCGTTGCATCGAGACTATTTACCGTCCTCATGGACAATGTTTTCTCCAACAGTTGCAGATATAAGTATATTCATTGGAACAATTGGATTCTTTTTTGTGCTTTTTTTATTGTATGCCAGAACTTTCCCCGTTATTGCACAGGCCGAGGTAAAAACCATTTTGAAGAGCTCAGGTGAAAAATATAAAAAATTAAGAGATTCAGGCGAATCTTTAGTGGGTACTGGAGCTGATAGTAGAACCTCAAAAATCAATTTAATTAAAGTTTAATATGGCATCTACAAACACATATTATGCCTTGTATAACGATGATGACGTTTTACTATCTGCAGTTAAGAAAATCAGAGAAAGCAAAATTTATATTGAGGAGATTTATACCCCTTTCCCAGTGCACGGTCTAGATAAAGTGATGGGCTTAAAGGAGACTCGTCTTGCAATTGCAGCCTTCCTTTATGGTTGCATAGGAATAGCTGTCGGATCATTTATGATGTATTATATCATGATAGTTGACTGGCCACAAAATATTGGAGGTAAACCAAGTTTTACTTTTCTTGAAAATATGCCTTCATTTGTCCCAATTATGTTCGAAATGACCATTTATCACGCCGCACATTTAATGGTAATAACTTTTTATTTAAGAAGTAGAATGTGGCCAATGAAAAAAGCTGAAAATCCTGACCCAAGAACTACGGATGACCATTTTCTGGTTGAAATTACTAGTGATAAAGCTGAAGCAACATTAAAAAAGTTTTTAAGACAAACAGGTGCTGTTGAAATAAATAAACCCAAAAACTAACATGAAGTATAAATTTATATTTATTATATTCCTTTTACTGCAATCTTGTTGGGGAGATATGGGTGAGCCAAATTATGAATACATGCCCAATATGTATGAGCCCCTTAGTTATGAGGCTTATTCTGAAAATTTTATTTATGATGATAATCTTTCTGCAAGAATTCCGGTTAAAGGGACAATACCAAGAGGGTATTCTTTGTATGAGTATGAAGACACAAATGAAGGTTATGATTTGGCAAAAAAAGAACTATCAAATCCCTTTTCGTTAGTTGAAGAAGATTTTTTAAAAGCGAAAGAATTGTATACTGTACATTGTGGGATATGTCATGGAGCAAAAGGAGCAGGGCAGGGAATTTTAGTTAAAAGGGAAAAAATCCTAGGAGTTCCTAGTTATGCAGATCCAGGAAGAGCAATTACTTATGGTAGTACCTATCATGTAATATATTACGGTAAAAATTCAATGGGATCTTATGCCAATCAACTTAATGAAAAAGAGAGGTGGTTGGTTACAGATTATGTAATGAAATTAAAGTCGGATTTAAGTAAATAAATTTAAAATGTATATTTTTTCAAATAGATTAAAAATATTTTCAATTGCTTTAATTGTTACAGGATCCCTTGGATGGTTTTACTCGTACTCAGTCTCTCATATTACTTTAGATGAAGTTAAAACAATGCTTGCCTCTGAATCTCATCACGGATATTCAGATTCTTTAATGGATGAGGAAAATGATGTACATCACAATGAGTATGTTGATGAGTACAACTCTAAAAATCATGATATTAAACATTCAAAAAATGATCATGGCCATGAAAAAGATCATGCTGAGCATGTCTTACACCAAATACATAATAGACCCTATGCAGCACTATACGTGGCAGCATTCTTTTTTATGATGATATCTCTTGGCGTTTTAGCATTTTATGCAATTCAATATGCTTCTCAAGCAGGATGGTCTCCTGTTTTGTTTAGGATAATGGAATCAATAACTTATTACCTGCTTCCAGGTTCATTGATTGTACTATTAATTGCAGTTCTTGGGGATAAACATATTTTTATATGGATGGATCCAGACGTAGTTGCTCACGATGAAATTATTCAGGGTAAATCTGCCTGGTTAAATAAAAATTCTTTTATAATTAGAGGCTTAATATATATTGCTGGCTGGTCGTTATATAGGTATTTTACAAGAAGGTTTTCAATTGCTCAAGATAAAGCGAGTGATAACAAAAATTTTAAAAGAAATTTTCAAATTTCTGCAGGATTCTTAGTATTTTTTATTTATACTGAATCAATGATGTCTTGGGACTGGATTATGAGTGTGGATCCACACTGGTTTAGTACACTTTTCGGATGGTATGTTTTTGCAAGTATGGCTGTAAGTGGGATTACTGTTATTGCATTAATCACAATATATTTGAAATCAAAGAACCTCCTAAATTTTGTAAATGATAGCCACCTGCATGACCTTGCAAAATTTATGTTTGGGTTTAGTGTATTTTGGGCATACTTGTGGTTTTCTCAATTTATGTTAATTTGGTATGCGAATATCCCTGAGGAGGTTACTTATTTTGTAACAAGGATTGAAATGTACCCAATTCCTTTTTTCACTATGTTTTCTCTAAATTTTATCTTTCCATTTTTGGTGCTAATGAATAGCGATTATAAAAGAGTTCCGATATTCATAGTTATGGCTGGTATTGTGATTTTAATTGGACATTACATGGATGTTTACATGATGATTATGCCTGCAACAGTTGTTGACAGATATGGCTTCGGAATTGCTGAAATTAGTTCTATATTAATATTTTTAGGCTTATTTTTGTTGTTTGTTTTTTATTCGTTATCAAAGCATGAATTATTAGCAAAAGGAAACCCTATGATTAAAGAAAGTGAAAATTTTCATTATTAATATTTAATAGAATTTATGATATCTGTTTTTATAGTATTGATTCTAATTTTCGTATCCATTTCATTATGGCAGATGATCAAGATCTTTGATTTATCAAAAGCCATCTCTGGAGTCAAGATTGATGATTCTCAAATCGCAAATGACAAAGATAATACGACTCAAGCAAAGTTGATGCTTGCATTTCTTGCTTTTATATATGCTATAACAATTTTTTCAATAGTTAAATATGGTAAGTTCCCACTGATATCTAACGCTGCCTCTGAACACGGTGAAAAAATTGATACTTTAATGATTTGGACATTATTATTAATATTTATCGTTCAAATCATAACTCAATTTTTATTATACTTTTTCTCATTTAAATACAAGGGACGAAAAGACGCCAAAGCCTTGTTTTACACTGATAATCATAAATTAGAATTAATGTGGACCATAATTCCGGCTATTGTTTTAACTGGTTTTATCACCTATGGTTTGCTAACATGGTCCGACGTGATGAACCTACAGAAAGACAATGACCCTATGGTAGTGGAATTATATGCTCAGCAATTTAACTGGAAAGCAAGATATGCAGGTAATGATAATGTTTTAGGTAAATCTAATGTCAGATTAATAGACATCGATAGAGCTAATATATTAGGTTTAGATGAGAATGATCCCAATGCTCAAGACGATGTAATAACCACTGAACTACACTTACCAGTAAACAGACCAATTTTATTTGTCATGCGCTCCCAAGATGTGATTCACTCTGCGTATATGCCACATTTTAGAGCTCAAATGAATTGTGTACCTGGAATGGTGACTAAATTTTCATTCACACCAACGGTTACAACCAAAGAGATGAGGGAAAATCCTTCAATGATTGATAAAGTAATAAATATAAATAATATTAGAGAAGAAAAAAATAAAGAACTCGCATTCAGTGGAGAGGAACCATTAGATCCATATCAATTTGATTATTTGCTATTATGTAATAAAATTTGTGGAAAATCTCATTATAATATGCAAATGAAGATTATTGTAGAAACGGAAGAGGAGTTCAAGAATTGGTATAAAAATCAAACTTTATTTAAAAACTCATTAATCGCACAAAATTAAAGAAATGGCAGAATATATAGAATTTGAAAAAGATCATCACGAGCATCACCACAAAGAGACATTTATAACTAAATATATCTTCAGTCAAGATCATAAGATGATTGCAAAACAATACTTGTTTACAGGAGTTTTTTTCATGGGTATTATTGGAATACTCATGTCAATATTAATGAGAATGCAAATCGCATGGCCTGAGCAACCAAATATTATTTTTGATTTTATTCTTGGTAAATGGGCCCCTGATGGCGTGATGGATGCAGATATTTATTTAGCACTAGTTACAATGCACGGCACAATAATGGTATTCTTTGTATTAACAGCAGGGTTAAGCGGAACATTTAGTAATCTACTTATCCCATTACAACTTGGAGCAAGAGATATGGCATCAGGGTTTTTAAATATGCTAGCATATTGGCTCTTTTTTATTTCAACAGTTTTAATGGTTAGTTCTATTTTTGTAGAGGCTGGGCCAGCTGCAGCTGGATGGACAATATATCCTCCACTTAGTGCATTGGAATTAGCCCAACCCGGTTCTGGGTTAGGAATGACCCTATGGTTAGTTTCTATGGCATTTTTCATTGCATCTTCATTACTAGGATCATTAAATTATATAGTTACAGTTATTAACTTAAGAACTAAGGGAATGTCTTTGACTAGAATGCCATTAACAATATGGGCCTTTTTTGTAACAGCAATAATCGGAGTCATTTCATTTCCTGTTTTATTATCTGCAGCTCTTCTTCTGATTATGGACAGAAGTTTTGGTACTTCTTTCTTTTTATCTGATATTTTTATCCAAGGTGAGGTCTTACATTATCAAGGTGGTTCACCTGTTTTATTTGAACATTTATTTTGGTTTTTAGGTCACCCAGAGGTATATATAGTTTTATTACCTGCTCTTGGAATTGCATCTGAAGTTATCGCAACTCATGCCCGTAAGCCTATATTTGGCTATAAAGCAATGATTATTTCAATTTTAGCTATTGCTTTTTTATCTACAATTGTTTGGGGTCATCACATGTTTATTACTGGTATGAATCCCTTTTTGGGGTCGGTATTTACTTTCACAACCCTTTTGATAGCAATCCCATCAGCTGTTAAGGCATTCAATTATATAACGACCTTGTGGAAAGGAAATATTCAATTCAACCCACCTATGTTATTTGCTATCGGATTTGTTTCGACTTTTATTACTGGCGGTTTAACCGGTATTATATTAGGTGACAGTGCTTTAGATATAAATGTTCATGACACTTATTTTGTGGTGGCTCATTTCCATTTGGTGATGGGTATTTCTGCATTATATGGAATGCTAGCTGGTATGTATCACTGGTTCCCTTTAATGTTTGGTAAAATGATGAATAAAAATCTAGGATATATACATTTTTGGGTCACTGCAATTTCTGCATATGGTGTCTTTTTCCCAATGCATTTTATTGGAATGGCAGGTTTACCAAGAAGATATTATTCAAATACAAATTTCCCTTTGTTTGATGATCTTGCTGATACTAATCAAATTATCACGATGTTTGCTATACTAGGCGCATCCGTTCAGTTGGTATTTTTATACAATTTTATTTACAGCATGTTTTATGGAAAAAAGGCCACACAAAATCCGTGGAAGTCAACTACTTTGGAATGGACTGCTTCCCAAAAACAGATTCATGGTAATTGGCAAGGTAAAATTCCTCAAGTCCACAGATGGCCATATGACTACAGTAAACCAGGGTACAAAGATGATTTTGTACCCCAACATATGCCTCTAAAAAAGGGTGAAGAAGAGTACTAGTTTAATAATTTTTCTCTTTTTCAATTAATTTTTTTATTAACTGAAAGAGAATTATTTTATTAAATTGTATATAATAAAGGAATCTTTAAAAGATGAATGATAATCTTAATCCCAGTTCTGAAAATTTATCTGCCAGCGAAAAAGAATTTGAAAATAACCTTCGGCCAAATTCATTTGCTGAGTTTCAGGGTCAAAACCATGTGATTGATAATTTAAAGATTTTTGTTCAAGCTGCAAATGAAAGAAACGACGCACTTGATCATACGCTTTTTCACGGACCACCTGGCTTGGGAAAAACTACGCTAGCTAATATTTTAGCCAAAGAACTTAACGCAGATATTAAAGTGACATCCGGACCAGTTTTGGATAAACCAGCTGACTTGGCTGGTTTGCTCACTAATTTAAATAAAAGAGATGTTTTATTTATTGATGAAATACACAGGTTAAGTCCTATTGTTGAGGAATATTTATATTCTGCGATGGAAGATTATAAAATTGATATCATGATTGAATCTGGCCCCAACGCCAGATCTGTTGAGTTAAATCTTGAACCCTTTACATTAGTTGGCGCAACCACAAGATCCGGTTTATTGACAGCTCCAATGAGAGCTCGTTTTGGAATTAACAGCAGGCTAAAATATTATGAGGCTAAGTTATTATCTGTGATCATTCAAAGAAGTGCAAAGATATTGGATGTTAAAATATCAATGGAAGCTGCAATTGAAATTGCGAGTAGAAGTAGAGGAACTCCTAGAATTGCAAATTCATTACTACGAAGAGTTAGAGATTTTGCGCAAATCAAGGGGGATGGTAAAATTGAAATTAATATTACTAAGTCTAGTCTTAAGGCTCTAAATGTTGATGTAAGTGGTTTGGATGAAATGGATAATAGAATTTTATCTACATTAATTGATAAGTTTTCTGGTGGTCCTGTTGGATTGACAACACTATCAACAGCAGTAAGTGAAAACCCAGAAACAATTGAGGAAGTATATGAACCCTTTTTAATTCAACAAGGATTTATTATGAGAACACCTCGAGGCAGGGAGGCTACAAACCTTGCATATAAGCATTTAAATAGGGAGAAAGATTCACACCAGAAAGGACTTTTCTGATTATTTATGACTGTAACTGAAAAAGATAGAATTACTAATGCCATAAAGTCAGAATCTAATAGACTTGGTTTTATTTCATGTGGAATTAGTAAAGCCGAATTTTTAGAAGAAGAAGCAGAAAGGTTAGAAAATTGGTTAAAGAAAGGTATGCACGGAAAGATGTCATACATGGAAAGAAATTTTGACAAGAGGCTTGATCCAACTTTACTTGTTGAAGGAGCTAAAAGTGTAATATCTCTTTCATATAATTATTATCCTCAGACAAAAATTGATAATAGTGATTTTAAAATTTCAAAATATGCGTATGGAATGGATTATCATTTTGTTATTAAAGAAAAACTAAAGAGTTTGTTAGAATTTATTAGAGATGAGGTAGGTGATGTATATGGAAGAGTTTTTGTAGATTCTGCCCCAATATTAGAAAGAGCTTGGGCCAAAAAAAGTGGATTGGGTTGGGTAGGGAAAAACTCAAATTTGGTTTCTAAGAAAATTGGTTCATATTTCTTTTTATGTGAAATAATTTTAGATTTAGAATTAATATATAATTATCAAGATTTTGATCACTGCGGAACATGTACTGCTTGTATTGATGCATGCCCTACTCAAGCTATTGAACAACCACGTGTGGTGAATGGTAGTAAGTGTATTTCTTACCACACTATTGAGTTAAAAGAAAATATTCCCAATGAATTTAAGGGGAAATTTGATGATTGGATTTTTGGGTGTGATATTTGTCAAGATGTTTGCCCATGGAATCGTTTTTCAAAATCACATAATGAACCATTGTTTAACCCTGATGATGATTTGAGATTAATGGATAAAACTGATTGGGTTGAGATGACTAAAGAAACATTTGATAAGGTTTTTCAAAAATCTCCATTAAAAAGAACGGGTTTTGATGGAATTAAAAGAAATATTGAGTTCCTTAAAAAAGTATAAATTCAATTTATTATATTAATTTGCTAGGCGAAATTTACTAGATTATGATCACTCATCTTAAAGGTAAGTTGGTAGAAAAATCTCCAACTAATGTTGTTATAGAAGTTAATGGAATTGGTTACTGGGTTAATATTTCATTAACAACATTCTCTCAAATACCTGACAATGAGAATATAAAGTTATTTACACACCTACAAATTAAGGAAGACTCTCACTCTCTTTATGGATTTTATTCCAAAAAGGAGAGAGATATATTTAGATTACTAATATCAGTTAGTGGTGTTGGTACAAGTACTGCAAGAACTATGTTATCTTCTTTGAATCCACAGCAAGTTGTAGAAGCAATATCCTCAAACAATGTCTCAATTGTTCAGTCTGTAAAGGGAATTGGAAGTAAAACAGCTCAAAGGTTAATAATTGAATTAAGGGATAAAATTTTAAAAATTTATGATCTCGATGAGACTTATGCTAATTCCAACAATACTACAAGAGAAGAAGCGTTATCTGCATTAGAGGTTCTTGGAATAAATAAAAAATCATCAGAAAGATTAGTTGATAACATTATCAAAGAAAATCAAGATATTTCAGTTGAGGAAATTATTAAAGAAACCTTGAAAAATATTTAATCCAGATAATGTATTTTTTTTTAAAAAATTTTTCATTAACAGTAATAATATTTCTATGTACTACATTTTTTAGTACTTTTCTTGCTCAGCAAATAGAGGCAGATTTGGGAGAATTATATGTTCCTGATCCCCCGTCATTTGTTGATAATTATGAATATGATAGTACAAGTGATTTATATTATTATAATGTCAAGGTAGGGGATCATAATATTAATTACCCTATAATATTATCACCAGAGGAATATAGAAAACTAAAACTCAAAGAGGATTTAAAAGAATATTATAAATCTAAAATTGATGCTGCAGAGGGCAAGAAAGATGGAACAGATGAGGATCAAAAAAATCTAATTCCTGAAATTTATGTTAATTCTCAGGTATTTGAATCTATTTTTGGAGGCAATTCAATTCAAGTTGTTCCCCAAGGTTCCTTGGAAGCTGATTTTGGTATTTTGTATACAAAACAAGATAACCCTGCTTTTTCACCTAGAAACCGAAGTAATTTGACTTTTGATTTTGATCAAAGAATCGGCCTTAGCCTATTAGGAAAAGTTGGCACCAGGGTTCAGCTAAATGCAAACTTTGATACGCAGTCAACTTTTGATTTCCAAAATTTATTGAAGCTAGAGTATGAACCATCCGAGGATGATATAATTCAAAAAATTGAATTGGGAAATGTAAGTATGCCTCTTAACAATTCACTCATTTCTGGTGCTCAAAGTCTATTTGGAATTAAAACAGAACTTAAATTTGGTAAAACTAGAATAAAAGCAATATTTTCTGAACAAAAATCTGAATCCAGGTCAGTAACTTCACAAGGAGGTGGTACAGTTCAAGAATTTGAATTTCGTGCTTTAAATTATGATGAAAACAGAAATTTCTTTTTAAGTCACTATTTCCGAAACAAATATGATGAAGCTTTATTAAACTATCCTTTCATCAATTCAAATATTCAAATTACTAGACTAGAAGTTTGGGTTACTAATAGAAATAACCAGTTAAATGATACTCGAAATATATTAGCTCTACAGGACTTAGGAGAGTCTGATAACATTTCATCTAATGTTAACTTACTGGCTGTTCCCGGTTCCTATCCTGACAATTCAAATAATAGCTTTGATCCAAGAATTATTGGAAATGCTAATTCACAATTGACAAACTCCGTTAGGGATGTTGCAACCGTGCAGTCGGGGATATTAGTACCAAATATTAACGAAGGAATTGACTATGGAAAATTAGAAAATGCAAAAAAATTAAGGGAAAATTTGGATTATACAATTCATCCACAATTAGGATATATTTCTTTGACTCAAAAACTTGAAAATGATGAAATTCTTGCAGTGGCTTTTCAGTATACAGTTGGAGATCAAGTTTTTCAAGTTGGGGAGTTTGCAAATGATGGAGTTCAAGCAACCCAAGTTATTAATAATGTAAATGATGATAATATACAAGTAAACTCAAATAATTTAATTTTAAAATTATTGAAAAGTACGGTAACCAGCGTCGATGAACCTATGTGGGACTTAATGATGAAAAATATTTATAATACTGGTGCTTTTCAACTCGAAAAAGAAGATTTTAAATTAAACATTTTCTATAAAGAAACTTCTGAATTAAATTACATTCAAGAAATTGATGGCACTCCTTTTCCAGATCAAACACCTGGATCTTCGCTGATAAATGAGACTCCACTTTTAAGTTTTTTTAATTTAGATAGGTTAAATTATAACAATGATCCTCAGTATAATGGTGATGGATTTTTTGATTTTGTTGAAAATCTAACGGTAATCCCACAAACAGGAAAAATTATTTTTACTAAAGTTGAGCCATTTGGTAGTTATTTATTTGAAAGACTTAGATTAACAACAAGTGAAAATTATGATGGAGATTCTAATATAATAACCAATTATAATTTAAATCAAAAAAAATATGTTTATCATTCATTATATAATTCGACAAAAACCGCTGCCGAGCAACAGTCTGAAAAAAATAAGTTTTTAATTAAGGGAAAATATAAATCATCATCAGGAACCGGTATCCCAATCGGAGCTTACAATGTTCCCAGAGGGTCTGTAAAGGTAACAGCTGGTGGTCGGACATTGGTTGAAGGTGTTGACTATACTGTGAATTATCAATTAGGAACTGTTCAAATTTTGGATCCTGGATTACAAGCATCAAATATTCCTATAAATGTAAGTGTCGAAAATAATGCAATGTTTGGCCAGCAGACAAAGAGATTTTCAGGAATTAATATTGAACATCAGTTTAATGATGAATTAATCATTTCAGGAACTTTGTTAAATCTTCATGAAAGACCATTGACTCAAAAGGCAAATTTTGGAACTGAGCCAATTAATAATACAATATTTGGTTTTGATGGTGTATTTTCAAAAGAGATGCCTTTTTTCACAAGACTAGTTAACAAGCTTCCAAATATTCGAACGGATGTTCCTTCTAATCTTTCAGTTCGTGGCGAAATTGCATATCTAATTCCAGGTGCCCCAAAAGGAAATAAATTTAGAGGTGAAGTAACATCTTACATTGATGATTTTGAAGGATCTCAAAATAGGATTAATTTATTGACACCTCAATCTTGGTCATTATCGAGTAGACCATTAGGTTTGGGCAATATCTATGCAGAGGGAGGTGAAGATGATAATGGAATTCAAAATGGGTATGATAGAGCGCTGCTAAATTGGTATTCAATTGATCCAGTTTTTTACAGTAGTCAAAGGCCAGCTGAGATTACAGATGAAGATTTATCAAATCTATACTCGAGAAGGATTTTCATAGATGAAATATTTCCACAAGTTGATTTAGTTCAAGGCCAGACATCGGTCATTAATTCTTTGGATTTAAATTATTATCCAAATTTAAGAGGTCCTTATAATATGGATCCAGAGACAAGTGATGGAATAATTAACTATCCAGAAGATGCTTGGGCAGGAATTACAAGATTAATTAATACAACCGATTTTGAACAAGCAAATGTCGAATATATTGAGTTTTGGTTGATGGATCCATTTTTAAATGAAAATCAAAATTCTGGAGGTACACTAACATTTCACCTAGGAAATATTTCAGAGGATATATTAAAAGATGGCAGAAAACAATATGAAAATGGATTACCAGAGGATGGGGATATTAGCCTACTTCCACCAACAGTTTGGGGCTCTGTTGTTCCTCAAAATCAATCTTTAGTTTATGCATTTTCCTCCACGGGTGATGCAAGATCAAATCAGGATATTGGATTTGACGGATATGATGATTTTGAAGAAGCACAAAAGTTTAATTCTTTTTCAGAATTACAAGATCCATCAAATGATAATTATACATATTTTTTAAATACACAAGGAAATATTTTTGAAAGATACAGAGGATATAATGGCTTAGAGGGAAATTCTCCAGAAACAATAACGGATACTAATCGTGGTTCTACAACACAGCCTGATGTTGAAGATATAAATCAAGATAATACTATGAATACTATTGATAGTTATTTTGAATATGAATTAGATATTACTCCTGCATCCTTGGCAAACTTAAACAACAACTTTATTGTAGATCAAAAGGAAAAAAATATAACTCTTCCAAACGGAAGCTCTGAAATAGTAAAATGGTATCAGTTTAGAATACCAATCAATGAGCCTAACTCCTCTGAAGGTGGAATTTCAGACTTTAGATCTGTGAGATTTATAAGAATGCTACTTAATAATTTTACTCAGAATACAATTCTTAGATTTGGAACATTAGATTTGGTCAGGAGTGATTGGAGAAAATATCAATTAGCATTAGATGAGGAAATAAATAACGATAATGATGGTACAGATTTTTCAGTCGGAATTGTTGGAATACAAGAGAATGAGGAAAGCTATGTTTCACCACCTGGAGTTGAACGCGAGCAGTTTAATAATAATAATACAATTATCAGACAGAATGAACAGTCATTAGTTATTAATGTTTGTGAATTGGAGCCTGAAGATTCACGAGGAGTTTATAAAAATATTAATGTCGATATGCGCCAGTTTAAAAGGTTAAGAATGTTTTTACATGCGGAAGATGGTCAAGTACAAGGATTAAATGATGGAGACATAGTTGCTTTTTTAAGATTAGGTAATGATCTCACTGAAAATTATTATCAGGTTGAAATACCACTTCAGGTATCTCCTCAAACTTCTTTAGATCCTGAATTGATTTGGCCTGAACTAAATGAGATAAGTATTCCTATTAGCGCATTTGAAACCATTAAATCTATTTCAATCGTAAATGGAAATCTAGGTTCTGATAATCCTATTTTTTATAATCTTGATGGAGATAATGTTATAGAAGAACCTGTCTCTGAATTTTCTTTTTTAGAATTTGGAAATCAAAGGGTTTCGATTAAAGGTAATCCAAATTTTGGGAATGTTAGAACATTAATGGTTGGCGTTAAAAATCCTAGTCAAGACAATATGGATGTATGTTCAGAGGTTTGGTTCAATGAACTTAGATTATCGGAAATGGATAATGAGGGAGGATGGGCAGCAACACTTGCTGTTGATTCCAACTTTGCAGATTTCTTGAATTTGTCTGCAACTGCAAGACAAAGTACTAGCGGTTTTGGAAATTTAGAACAAGGCCCAAGTGAGAGGGATAAGGAGGATAAAAAACAGTATGATTTAGTTACAAGTATGAATATCGGACAATTATTCCCTGAAAAATGGGGATTGACCATACCATTTAATTACTCAGCAGGAGAAGAATTAATTACCCCTGAATATGACCAACAATTTAGAGATATAAGATTAAATTCAGTACTAGATCTTGCTGATAATCAAGCCCAAAGAGATATAATTCAGAGTCAATCAGAAGACTATACAAAAAGAAAAAATATAAATTTTATCGGAGTTAACAAGCAAAGGGTTGGTGAAAAAAAGGCAAGGTTTTTTGATATTGAAAATTTGACTTTAAATTACTCATATAACGAAATCAAGCACAGAGATTATGAAATTGAAAATATGCTCGATCAGTCGGTCAGAGCTGGAGTTAATTATAATTTTAATTTTAATTCTTCAAAACTAGAACCGTTCAAAAAAAATGATTCCCTTTTCACGAGTAATTATTTAAAAATATTAAAAGATTTCAATTTAAATTTTTTACCTGCCAGTATAAATATTAATACAGATTTTATAAGACAGTTTAATAAGCAAAAATTTAGAGACATTGACATTTCTCAAGAAAATATTGGAGTTGGTGATTTATTTCAAAGAAATTATACTTTTGATTTTCAATTTGCGATTAGCTATCCAATTACAGACAATCTAAGTATAGATTATAATGCTAGTAATAACAACATAGTTAAAAATTATTTTACTAATAATTTAGGATTAGGTGAACAAGATCCTAATTTGACAATCTGGGACAAATTTTTTGATATCGGTGATCCAAACAGACAGGCCCAGCAGCTGAAAGTAAATTATAATATTCCAATAGATAAAATACCAACATTTGATTTTGTCAGATCAATATATTCATACACAGGAGATTTTCAGTGGCAAAAGGGTTCAGATTTATTTAGTAATATTACAATTGATGGAGAGAATTATAACCTTGGAAATTCTATTTCTAATGCGAATACTCATAGTTTGAATACTCTGCTTGACTTTAATAAATTTTACAGATACTTAGGATTAAATAAGTTTACTGGAGACAGCTCTAGAAGAGGACCCGATAGAGGTTTTGCAGTGCAATCAAGAGATAATTCAGGCTCTAAAAAAGTAAATCCAATTTTAAAATCTTTTGTAAAATTAATAACATATCTTAAAAGAATCCAGATTAACTACACAGAAAATAATGGTACCTTTTTACCAGGATATCTAGAAACCCCTAGCTTTTTTGGATCGTCAAATCCGTCATGGGGATATATTTTTGGCAGCCAAAAAGATATCAGATATTTAGCTGCCAGAAATGGATGGTTAACTGTTTTTCCAGAATTTAACCAACAGTATACCAGTACAACTAACAAGAATCTAGCATTTTCTGCAAATTTAGTTCCAATCAATGATCTAAAAATTGATTTAACAGCTGGCAGAACCTATGCTAGTAATATGACGGAAAATTATAATACTACAGATACAAATAATGATGGATTAAGTGATATTTATAACCCCTTAATTCAAAATACAATTGGGAATTTTAATATCTCAACTGTCTTAATTAAAACTGCATTTTCTAAAAGTGATGAATTTGGTTCAGAATCATTTGACACTTTTAGACAAAATAGATTAATTATTGCTAGGAGATTGGCCGCAAGGTCTGGTGTTGATTTAAGTAACCCTAATAATTTTGAAGACGGAGATTTATCAGGATATCCTTTGGGATTTGGGAAGACAAATCAATCAGTTCTTCTTCCTGCATTTTTATCAGCATATTCAGGCTCAGATGCAAATTCAGTCGAGCTTGGAGCATTTAGAAGTATTCCAATTCCAAATTGGGATATAAAGTACACCGGATTTATGAAAATGAAATGGTTTAGAAAAAAATTCAAACGTTTTTCAATATCACACGGATATACATCTAAATACACTATTAATCAATTTAGAAGCAATTTAGATTATAATCAACCAGATTTTTCAATTGAATTTCCTTTACAAAATCCGGAACTTTTTGATCAATCAAATAATTACAAAAACGAGAACCTATTTAGCAATGTAAACTTAATGGAACAATTTAGTCCCTTAATTAAATTTGACGTGGAGATGAAAAATTCCTTGAAATTATTAACTGAAATTAGAAAAGACAGAATGTTATCTTTAAGTTTTGACAATAATCTTCTTACTGAAATCCAGGGTTATGAGTATATTTTTGGACTTGGATATAGATTTAAAGATTTACAAATTAGATCAAGGCTAGGGGGTGCAAGACAACTGATTAAAAGTGATCTAAATATGAAAGCTGATTTTTCTATTAGGAATAATAAAACAATTATAAGATATTTGGATATCGATAATAATCAGGTAACAGCTGGTCAAAGAATTATTAATTTTAAATATTCTGCTGATTATGCTTTTAGTCAAAGCCTTACAGGAATATTCTTCTTTGATTACTCTTTTTCTGAGTATGCAATTTCAACTGCTTTTCCTCAGACAACTATTAGAACTGGCTTTACTATGAGATATAATTTTGGAAATTAAAATATAAATTAATGAAAACACCAAACAATTTAAAGTATACAAAAGATCATGAATGGATAGCCATTGACGGAGATATTGCAACTGTTGGCATAACAGATTTTGCACAGCGCGAACTTGGAGATATAGTTTATGTAGAAATAGAAAGCGTTGGGGAATTATTGAAAGCAGATGAAGTTTTTGGCACTGTTGAGGCAGTAAAAACAGTTTCTGATTTATTTCTCCCAGTTGAAGGTGAGATTTTAGAGTTAAATGAAGATCTTGAAACTTCACCCGAGGATGTAAATAATGATCCCTATGATAAAGGATGGATGATAAAAATGAAAGTTTCAAATCCAAGTGAACTTGATAATCTTTTAACTTCCGATGATTACAAGAAATTAATTGGAGAATAATTATTTCAAGTTCCCTAATGAAACTTATAAAATTATATAATAATTAACTAATTTAGCTATTCGATGAATAGTAAGAAAAACCCAAAAGTTGATATAGGTAAAAATAGTTCAATTTATTTTACCTTAGGCATGGCATTAATGATGTTTCTATCTTATTCCACTATCAATTATAAGGTTTATGATAAGTCTTACTTAGACCTTGATAAGGTAAATATGGATGCTTTGGATGAAGAAGAGGTCCCGACTACAGAACAAGTACAACCACCTCCACCTCCTCCACCTCCTCCACCAGCCCCTGAGGTTATTGAAATTGTAGAGGATGAAGAAGAAGTAGAAGAAACGGTAATTGAATCTACTGAAACTGATCAAGAGGAAGAAATTGATATTGAAGATCTTGATATTGAAGAAGTTGAAGAGGATGTTGAAGTCCCATTTGCAGTAATCGAAAATGTGCCAGTTTTTCCTGGTTGTGAGAGAGGAAATAATGCTAAAAAAAGAAAATGTATGTCTGAGAAGATTGCTAAGTTCGTACAGAGAAAATTTAACACAGAGCTTGCAGGTGATTTGGGTCTTTCAGGAAGACAAAGAATATCTGTTATTTTTAAAATTGACAAGTATGGAAATGTAACTGGTGTTAGAGCACGTGCTCCGCATCCTAGATTAGAAAAAGAAGCTCAAAGAGTAATTAATCTTCTACCAAAAATGAAGCCTGGAAAACAAAGAGGTAAAGCGGTTATTGTTCCTTATTCTTTACCAATAATCTTTCAAGTTCAGGATTAATTTTTTTATTTCTTTTGAATATGTTTAGGTTAAATATAATCTATATTTGCTGCTTAAATCAATCAAATTGAGCAAAGTTATTTCATTAAATATAATTAAAGAAATTACCAAATTTAGGCTTACTTTAAGTGTGGTTTTTTCATCTTTTATTAGTTATTTTCTAGGAGTTGAAGTTATTGATTATATCCAGCTTTCTTTACTATTGATTGGTGGTATTTTGATTGTTGGCTCGTCAAATATTTTTAATCAGATAATCGAGAAAGACTTGGATAAGTTAATGGCAAGAACAAAAAACCGCCCGCTACCAAAAAAGGAAATTTCACAAAGTTTAGCATTATTTATTGCAGTAATATTTTCACTGTTAGGAATTTTTTTAATGTACTTGATTAATGTTAAAGTAGCAATCTTAGCATCCATTTCATTATTTCTATATACCGCTGTATATACTCCAATGAAATTAATAAGCCCATTATCTGTGTTTATTGGCGCTATCCCTGGTGCTTTTCCTTTTATGATCGGATGGGTCGCTGCTACTAATACTATAGGCATTGAAGCTGTAACTCTGTTTCTAATGCAGTTTTTTTGGCAGTTTCCTCATTTTTGGTCGATCGGGTGGTCTCAAAATAGAGATTACCAAAAGGCTGGATTTAAAATGTTGCCTACAGGAAAAAAAGATAATTCCACCTCGGCACAGATCTTGTTTTACTCTTTCTGGGCTGTTATAATTTCCATTATTCCTTTTTTCGGGTTTACGGGAGAATTAAAACTTAGTCCAACCGGGTTAATTGTAGTTGTACTATTAGGGATTTTTTTAATATATAAATCTTATAAACTTTTTATTGATGGTAAAAATAAAAATGCAAGAAAATTAATGGTAACAAGCGTGATATATTTAACATTTGTACAATTAACTTTTCTTTTTGATAAAATTTTAAATTTATGAGTACATCAGTTGATAGGAAAAGCAAGGCTTTAAAAATGATGTTGTGGTTTGGCTTAGGATCATTAATTATGACTTTTGCTGGTTTGACAAGTGCGTTTATTGTAAGTAAAAATAGAGTGGATTGGGTTAATGATTTCCCAATCCCTAAAGCTTTCTATTTTAGTTTAATTGTTATAATGGTTAGTAGCTTGTCATTATTCCTCTCCAAAAAATATTTGATTAAAAATAAAACTAAAAGCAATTTATTTCTAATAATTACAATTGTTTTAGGTTTATCTTTTATTATTCTTCAATTCATTGGTTTTAGTCAAATAATCAATGAAGGATTTCATTTTACAGGTCCAACAAGTAGTATAAATAGCTCATTTATCTTTTTGATTGCATTTGTGCATATCATTCATGTTTTAGTGGCATTGTTTTTTTTGATTTATATCTTCATTAAAAATTTTAATGTTCAAATTAATGGTCAAGATTTATTAGGATTTGAATTGGTATCAATTTTTTGGCATTTCGTTGATATTTTATGGATTTACTTGTTTATATTTTTGGTTTTCTTCGGTTAAAATAAGTATTTTTGCTAACTGATAAATAAGCCCATGCAAACTACGGTTTCTCCAAATTCAAATGATAATTTATGGGATGGTGGTAATAAGCCATTAAAAGCATCTTATGGGAAAATGATGATGTGGTTTTTTATAGTTTCAGATGCACTCACTTTTTCTGGATTTATAGTATCCTACGGATTTGCAAGATTTAAGTTTGCTGATTCATGGCCAATTGCTGATGAGGTATTTACTCATGTCCCTTTTGTTCACGGCAAAGAGCTTCCAATGATATATGTTGCATTCATGACATTTGTACTTATTATGTCATCTGTTACGATGGTTTTAGCTGTTGATGCTGGTCATAAAATGAAGAAGGCAAAAGTTACTTTTTACATGTTTCTAACAATAATTGGGGGTATAATTTTTGTTGGTTCTCAAGCTTGGGAATGGGCTACATTTATTAAGGGGGATTATGGTGCAGTTAAAACTAAAGGAGGTAATATTCTTCAATTTCTTGATGCTAACACATCAAAAAGAATTGCTGTGAGTGATTTTACATTCGAATTTGTAAACGAGAGAGAGCAACAACAAGAATATAATGGAATATGGTATCAAAATGAAAGTAGTCTACCTTTATTTTCCATTGATGAGGTTATTGCAGGGATGGAAGCTTCTCCAAATATTTTGATAAGAACTCAGTTATTAAATGACAAGGGTCATAAGACTATTTTGACCAGAGAAGAATCACTAGAAATCTTAAAAAGTAATGGAGTTTCCGTTGTTAATGGTGCTAATTTAATTGAGAATGAGTATGGGGTCCCCCTATTTGCTAATTTCTTTTTCTTCATTACTGGATTTCACGGATTTCATGTATTTTCTGGAATTGTACTGAACATTATAATTTTTTTCAATGTAATTATTGGTACTTACGAAAAAAGAAATAGCTATGAAATGGTTGAAAAAGTTGGATTATATTGGCATTTTGTTGATTTAGTATGGGTTTTTGTATTTACATTTTTCTATTTGGTATAAAACTATGGCAGATCACACACATAAACTAGAAATATTTAGAGGTCTGATTAAGTTTAAATCAAATACCCAAAAGATTGTTGGAGTATTAATTTTACTTTCTATTGTAACTCTAATTGAAGTGGTTTTAGGTATTTATAAACCTACTATTTTAAACGAATATTTTTTAAACCTAAAATTACTTAATTGGATATTTATCATTTTGACAATTGTAAAGGCTTATTATATAACCTGGGATTTTATGCACATGCGTGATGAAACATCTATTTTAAGAAGAATTGTTGTTTGGACTGCTGTTTTTTTAATACTATACCTGACTTTTATCTTAATTCAAGAAGGAGGTTACATATTTGATGTATTTGATGATACATCAAATTATATTAAAAAAGACTTTTAATTTTTATTGTGATTAATAAATTTTACAGCAAATGGGTGATTCTTGGTATTCTTTTTTTATTACCCGTAATTTTTTTACTTTTTCTTTATCCATCAACCAATAACTACAACACACTTGACATTGTACAAGAAAACATTCATGAATTCGATTCGTTAAATTTTGTGAATAACAATGCAACAACGCTCGAAAATAACATTACTATATTGAATTTTTTGGGTGATGATCCAGAAAACAAATTAACAAGTGTTTTAAACCTTAAGGAGCTTGTTTATGACAAATTCAAGGGATTTAAAAAGTTTCAAATAGTTACAATTAGTTCAAAAAACTCAGAATATGGATTAAAAAATGTTAAAAAAAAAATAATTCAATCGGATGAGCTTAAGTATTGGTTTTTTGCAAATACTGATTTGAAAAATTATAGAAATATATTTGAATCATTGAGTTCAAAAAATGATTTAGATTCTTTAAATTATTCCAGTCAAGTTTTTATAGTTGATAAATTAAAAAATCAGCGAGGTAGAATAGATGACAGAGATGAAGATCAAATAAAAAGTGATTCAAAAATGATTGGCTTATACAGCTATAATTCTATTCTTGTTTCAGAAATAAAGAAAAAAATGAATGATGATATTAGAATTTTATTTACTGAGTACCGACAAAAAAGGAAGGGAAATTTTAACTCAAATATCAGAAGGCTAGATAATTTAGAAAGTAATGAAAAAAAATAAAAATCTAATCTGGTACATATTAATTATTGCTTTTGGTTTAATTTTTGTTCCAACAATTTTAAATAGATTAGAAAGCAATGATATTGTTCGAAGTGAAAGCAGAAGTTTAAAAGTTGATAATTTTGAAAAAAATACTACTCCACTTTCATTTCTCATACTAAATGATCAAAAGAAAAAGGTCCCTGAATTTAAATTTAAAAATCAAAATGGAAGATTTATTTCTAATAAAGATTATTTGGGCAAAGTTTATATTATTGAGTTCTTTTTCACTACATGTACTACGATTTGTCCAATTATGACTAAGAACCTTGTTCATATTCAAAACAGTTTCACCTCTTTTCCAGAATTTGGAATGGCTTCATTTTCGATCAATCCTGAATATGACACAGTTGAGGTTTTAAAAAATTATCAAATAGAAAACGGGATAATGAATCTAAACTGGAACTTGATGACTGGTGAAAGAAATGAAATATATAAATTAGCAAATGAGGGTTTTAACCTATATACTGCTACAAGTCCTGACTTTACAGATGGCTTTGAGCATTCTGGTTACTTCGCTTTGGTTGATAAAGATGGATACATCAGATGTAGATCAGATAAATTTGGAAATCCACAGGTTTATTACAAGGGTTCTGTTGATCATATTGAAAAATTAGATAAAAATGGAGAATCTGAAGAAATTTCAATTCTTAAAGAGGATCTTTTAAAATTATTAAGTGAGTAAAATATGCAAAGATTAAAGTTATATAATATTCTTACCGCTGTGGTTTCTGTTTTGGTACCTGTTATTGTTTCACTATTGCTTTTTTTAAAGTGGACTGCCGATAAATTAGTTTTCGATTTAAGAAGTCCAAATTTTGAACCAATAATATTATTACAGGGCTTGCCTGTAGCAAAACCTTTGATGTTTTTACCTCCAATATATGCCACTATTAATGGATTGACAGCGGTTTGCCTTGTATTGGCAGTATACTTTATAAAAAATGGTAAAAGGCGTCTTCATGAAAATTTGATTAAAATTTGTATAGGACTTTCTCTTTGCTTTTTAGTGATGTATATAGCTTATCATATTACAACTGATCCAACAAAGTTTGGTGGAAATGGGATATTTGCATTCATTTATTATTTTATTTTAGTAACTCATATTCTTCTATCAGTAACCGTGATACCATTTGTTTTGGTTTCTTATGTTAGAGCTATCACTGGTGATTTTGAAAGGCACAAAAAAATTGCTAAGATAACTTTTCCAATTTGGTTATATGTTGCGGTAACTGGTGTTATAGTTTATTTAATGATTGCGCCATACTATTCCTAAAATGAAAAAATTAATTCTTACTTTTTTTTCTTTATTATTTATGATTGATATATCATTTTCTCAATGTTCTATGTGTAGAGCAGTTTTAGAAAGTAGTGAAAATGAAGCTATGGCAAAAGGAATTAATAATGGTATTGCATATTTAGCTTTTATACCATACTTAATTGTGTTCATCTTAATATTTTTTGTTTATAAGAGTGTTAGAAATTCTGATTAATCTCACACGCATTTAACAACTAATTAACAGCATTCCAGCCATAATTTTTACATCTTTGCCAATGAAGAAAAAACAAATTTTTAATGCTCAATATTAAAGATTTACATAAGTCGTATGATATGGGTGAAACCAGCCTTCATGTCCTAAAGGGGATCAACTTAAAAGTTGAAAAGGGAGAAATGGTTGCCATTATGGGCTCCTCTGGCTCAGGGAAATCAACTTTATTAAATATTATAGGTATATTGGATGAATTAGATAAAGGGCAATATTTTTTAGATGGTATTGAAATTAAGGATTTGACTGAAAAGAAATCAGCAAACTACAGAAACAAATTTTTAGGTTTTGTTTTTCAGTCATTCAACTTAATTAATTTTAAAAATTCTCTTGAAAATGTAGCCTTACCATTGTATTACCAAGGATTAAATAGAAAAGATAGGCTTAATAAAGCCATGTTTCACTTAGAAAAAGTTGGTCTTGAAAATTGGGCGTTGCATATGCCCAATGAACTATCAGGAGGTCAAAAGCAAAGGGTTGCAATTGCACGTGCCCTCGCTGCAGAACCAAAATTATTGCTAGCAGATGAGCCAACAGGAGCCTTAGATTCAAATACTTCAAAAGAGATAATGAAATTTTTACAACAGTTAAATGATGAGGGAAAAACAATATTAATTGTTACGCACGAACAGGATATTTCTTTAATGTGTAAAAGAATTGTAAGATTGAAAGATGGTATCATAATCGAGGATAAAAAAATTAAACAAAATAAGATAAACTAATGCTAGATTTTGGCCTATTAAGAGAGGTGTTTCAAAGTTTGAATAAAAATAAGCTGAGGACCCTTTTATCTGGTTTTACCGTTGCATTTGCAATAATGCTATTTACAATTTTATTTGGAATTGCAAATGGATTTCAAAATACATTTGAAAATGAGTTTGCTGGGGATGCTAATAATTCAATTTTTATATATTCTGGGCGGACTTCAAAACCGATGGAGGGATTTCAAACTGGTAGAAGAATTATGTTTGATAATGAACTTTTCAGAACTGTAAAACAGGAGTTCAATGATAACATAGAATTTATTACGGGAAGAGTGTACAATAACGTGACGGCAACTTTTGGAGTAGAGAGAAACAATTATACTGTTAGAGCAGTGAATCCAGATCACCAGTTCATCGAAAAATCTGAAATGAAGCACGGAAGATTTATTAATTATTTGGATTTAGTAAATAATACCAAAAACATCGTAATTGGAAATTTAGTTGCTAATGATCTATTTGGAGATATTGATCCAATTGGAAAATACTTAGATCTCAATAAAATTAAGTTTAAAGTAGTTGGTGTTTTTGTAGAAAGAACTGAAGGTACTGATAGTAACGAGGCAAGGATAATATACATGCCTATTTCTACAGCTCAGAAAATATATGGGGCTGATGATAAAATCGATCAAATTAATTTAACATATAATCCTGCGTTAAGTGAGCAAGAAGCGATGGCTTTTGGTAATAGAATTATCGATAGAATGAAAGAAATTTTATTTGTTGCAAAAGATGATCAGTCAGCTATTCGTGCAAGAAATAGGGCAAGAGAGGCTCAAGAAATTAATCAGTTTAATGGTGGTTTGGCAGTTCTTGTATTAATTATTGGAATGGGGACATTAATAGCCGGAGTTGTTGGAATTAGTAATATTATGATATTTATTGTAAAGGAAAGAACAAAGGAAATTGGGATCAGAAAGGCACTAGGTGCCACTCCAAATTCAATTGTACTATTAATAATATTAGAATCGATTTTTATAACTGCTATTTCTGGATATATTGGACTGCTAATAGGCGGAGGAATATTAAAAGCATTTAATTTAGAGGATTATTGGATTACTGATCCACAGGTTAGTAGTAATCTTGTTATTGCTGCAACAATCACGTTGATAGTTTCTGGTACAATTGCTGGGTATATTCCAGCTAAAAGAGCTGCAGGGGTAAAGCCAATTATAGCATTAAGAGACGAGTAATATGTTTAGATTCTTATTTGACAAAGACACATGGCAAGAGCTAAGGGAGAGCTTAACAAAAAATAAGTTAAGAACTATAATTACAATGATTGGTGTTTGGTGGGGTATTTTATTATTAATTGGTCTTTTAGGATCTGCTAAAGGAATAGAAAATAAGTTCAGTGTTCAATTTGGTGACTATGCTACCAATAGTGTATTTATATGGGGTCAAACTACAAGTAAAGCTTTTAAGGGTTTTCAGCAAGGAAGATATCCTGGCTTGAAACTTTCGCATCTTGAAAAAATTAAAAATCAGGTTAAAGGTATTAAGTTTTTATTACCAAGAAATGCTCGAGATGCTCAGGTTGTAAGAGGTGTTCAATATGATAATTTTGGAATCACAGGTGATTTCCCTTTACTTGATGAAATTCAAAAGAAAAATCTAATTAGCGGTCGATTTATTAATCAATTGGATATTAATGACAGTAAAAAAGTAGCAGTTATTTCAGATGATGTTTACAAACAATTATTTGCAATAGATGAAAAAGCAATTGGTGAGTTTATAAAAATTAATGATATAAGTTACAAGGTAGTTGGAGTTTTTGAGCAAGGTGACTTTGATTTTGGAGGAGAATTACATATACCTTTTACAACTTTTCAAGAGGTATATAACCAGGGTGACAATATTGGATGGATTACAGTTACAGGAGAACAAGGATTTGATATAAGACAGATTGAAAAAGATGTAAAACTTACACTTAAAAACTTAAACCATGTTCACCCAGATGATGACCGCGCTTTTGGTAGCTTTAATTTGGGAGAATTATTTGAGAGGTTTGAAGGTTTTTTAAAAGGAATGCAATTTTTAACTTGGTTTGTTGGAATTGCTACATTAATTGCAGGGGTATTTGCAATTGGAAATATATTACTTATTACAGTAAAAGAAAGAACAAAAGAAATTGGTATTAGAAGAGCAATTGGGGCAACTCCTTTTGAGATTAAAAGGCAAATTGTACTTGAGTCTATTTTTTTGACAATAATAGCTGGGATTTTTGGTATTATTAGTGGTGGATGGATATTAATTGCAATGGATTCTACTTATGGAAGTGGTCCTGACTCTATTCTAATAAATGCATCTGTATCAATATTTGTAGTTTTTGTTGCAGTAATTATATTAGTTTTTTTTGGAACTCTAATTGGATTAATTCCTGCAAATAGAGCAACTAGTATTAAACCTATCGATGCATTGAGAGAGGAATAATTAATTTTAAATTTTAAAAGATGAAAAATTCGATTAAATATATAGTAATAATTTTGGTGGTATTCTTATTGCTATTTGTATTAAAGTACTTTAATGACTCAAATACTGCTTCGATAATTGATTATAGGACAGAGCAACCTTTTTATACTTCAATTAAAAAAGAAGTTGTGGCAACGGGTAAATTAAACCCCGAAGACGAAATACAATTAAAGCCTCAAGTTAGTGGTATAATTGATAGAATTTTTGTTGAAGAGGGAGATATAGTTGTGCGTGGAGATCTTATTGCTAATATTCGAGTTGTGCCAAATGAACAAGCACTGATAAGTGCAAAAAGTAGAATAAACTCTGCAACTTTATCATTTAATAATGCGAAAAAACTTTTTGATAGAAGCAAAAAGTTATTTGAAAAAGGAGTAATATCAAAACAAGATTTTGAAAATAGTCAGCTTTCAATGGATCAATCTAAAGAATCCCTACTCCAGGCTGAAAATGATTTTAAAATTATAAAACAGGGAACTTTGACTGGTGGAGCATCAGCAAATACTAATGTTTTAGCACAAATTTCTGGTACTATTTTAGAAATTCCTGTTAGAGAAGGTGATCAGGTAATTGAAAGTAATAATTTCAATGCAGGAATTACAATTGCGACTGTTGCAGATATGACAAAAATGATTTTTGAAGGTCAAGTTGATGAAACTGAAGTTTCAAAACTTTCTGAGGGTTCAAAAATTAAGGTGGTTTTAGGTGCTCTTGAAAAAGAAGAATTTGATGCTAAGTTAACATTTGTTGCACCAAAAGGAATAGAACTGGGAGGTGCAGTTCAATTTAAAATAAAAGCTGATGTAAATATTCCGGAGAGTGTTAACGTTAGGGCAGGATACAGTGCTAATGCTATAATGTCAATTGGAAAAAAGGAAAATATTTTATGCATTAACGAATCACTACTCCAGTTTAACAGAATTACTGATAAACCTTTTGTTGAAATCAAGTTAGAGAATGGTTCATTTATTACCCGAAATGTTGAAGTTGGAATTTCTGATGGAATTAATGTAGAAATTTTGAAAGGGGTAAGTGAGAATGATAACATTAAAGTATGGAATACCATACAGGGAGAAGACGAAGAAGAGGTTAGAAAAAGACAAGACGAAAATTCAAGAGAATTAGAAGAATAAAAAATTAAAAATGAGAAAAGTTACAATTTTTGTAGTGCTGCTACTTTTAAATATTCCTGTATTTACACAAAATAATTTATGGACTTTAGAGGGATGTATCAATCATGCCCTAGAAAATAATATTTCAATTTTACAGGCAAAAAATAACTTATTATCTGCACAACAAGATATTACTAGTGCTAGAGGTAATTTTTTACCATCTATAAATTCTAATCTTAGCGGAGGTGCAAGTTTTGGTAATATTGAGTTGTATGCTGGTGAGTTTGCAGACAGGGAGTATTATTCTACTTCCGTTGGAGTTGGTCTATCTCAAAATATTTTCAATGGATTTAGAAATATAAATTTATTAAATCAGAGCAAATTAAGTCTCCAAAGAAATAAATATGAGTTAGAAAGTTTGAAAGATGATATTTCACTTAATGTGGCAAATGCGTATCTAAATGTTCTATTTAATAAAGAGAATTTAGAATTAGCTAAATCTCAAGTTGTTTTTTCTGAAATTCAAATTGAAAAAGTTAAGTCACTTGTTAATGAGGGTTCCGAACCTATGTCAACATTAATTGAAACTCAAGCAACTTACAGTAGAGATATACAAAACCTGACCATTGCACAAAATAGTCATGAACTAGCTCTCTTGGGGTTGTCTCAATTATTGCAAATACCTAATGAAGGTTTTGATATTGAGCTAATTGAAATAGATGCACCCTCTGCAAATTTAATGTATGATGATATAACTCCAATTCTAAATTATGCTATGGAAAATAGAAATGAAATAAAAGTAGCAGAGCAAGATATTGAATTAGCTAAAATAGGAACAAAAATTTCCAGAAGTGCATATTTGCCTTCTATTTCTATGGGTTATGGTTTTAATGCCTCTGCCAATTTTTCTAACTTAACCGATGATGATGAATTATTAGATCAAATAAATGACAACAAAGGACATTCATTAAATATGAATATTTCTATACCAATATTTAGTAGAAATCAAATAAAATCTCAAGTAAAAAAATCAAAAATTCAGGAAAGTACTAGTAGCTTATTTTTGGAGCAAGTAAAAATTAATTTAGAATCAACAATACAAAGAGCATTTACTGATGCAAGTGCTGCATTAAAATCTTATGAGGCTGCTCAATTATCTTTACAATCACAGGAAGTTGCCTTTCAAAATTCACAAGAAAGATTTATAATTGGTGCCCTAAATTCTTTTGATTTGGAACAATCTAGATTAAGATTGTTAAATGCCAGGTCATCATTAATTAATGCTAAATATGATTTCATATTTAAAACAAAAGTATTAGATTTCTACCTAGGTAAAAGATAAATTTCGTGACGTTAATTTTAAATATTGAAACATCAACTACTAATTGCTCGGTTTCGATTTCTAAATATGAGGAAATAATTGCTTTAGAGGAAAAAGATTTTGAAAACTATTCACACTCTGAAGTTTTACATATTTATATCAATGAGCTATTTAGGAAATCAGGTTTATCAATCAATGATATTTCAGCAGTTTCAATTTCCGAAGGTCCTGGCTCATACACGGGCTTAAGAATAGGGTCTGCAACAGCAAAAGGAATTTGTTTTGCTCTTAAAATTCCATTAATTGCACTTGATACTATGGATATTTTAGCAAAAAAAGTAAAGTCGAAAACCGGATATATTATTCCAAGTTTGGATGCAGGAAGAAATGAAATTTACTATTCTGTTTTCGATTATAACTTTCAAAAAATTGAACCTACAAATTTTAAAGAATTAAATACAAAATCTTTTGAAAAATATCTAGATTCTGAATCAGTTTACTTTGTTGGTAATGCAAACAACAAGTTGAAAGATTTTTTGAATTCTAGAAATGCCGTTTTTTTAAAAAAAGAATTACCATCTTCGGTAGAAATGGCCAGTTTATCTTTTGAAAAATTTTCAAGAAATGAATTTATAGATATTGAGTATTTTGAGCCAAATTACTTAAAAAACTTTATGAAGAAATAAAATTATCCGTTTATTGCTTCAACTTTATCAACTTTGGTTGACATCATTTCTTTAAGTATATTTTCAATTCCATTTTTTAGTGTAATTGTTGAAGATGGACAACCACTACAGGCTCCTTGCAAAATTACTTTAACGATTTTTTCCTTGGGATCATAAGAATCAAATACAATATTTCCACCATCAGATGATACTGCAGGTTTAATATATTCATCTAGAATTGATATAATTTGCTCTGAAACTTCATCACTTTTAGAAACTTTTTGCGGATTTGGCTTTCTATATTTCAGTTTATTTTTTGAAAGAAAATCAATGATGAAGCTTCTTAATTCACCTGTGATTTCACTCCATTCACTAATTTCATATTTTGTAATTGAAACATAGTTTCGATCTATGTAAATACTTTTTACAAATGGAAATTTAAACAACTCCTTAGCAAATTTCATGTCTGATGCTTCATCTATATTATTAAACTCAAGACTACAATCAATAAAAATTTTATTCGAAACAAACTTCATTACAGCTGGGTTTGGCGTACTTTCAGAATATATTGAAATGGGGTTTATTATATTTTTCTCTACTACATCAACAGCATTTAAACCGCTATTTAAATAATTTTCAATTTTTACTCTCACTTCCTCTTCAACAACATCCCATTCAATTATATTAAATCTTTCAATAGAAATAAATGATGGAGTTATATATACTTTTTTAACAAAAGGAAGGTAAAAAAGCTCTTGTGCTAATTTTGAGTTTTTTGCTTCATCAATGTTAGCATATTCATAGTTCTTGTGATTAGTTATAAAATTATTTATTTCAAATTTATTTATAAATTTGTTAACTGTTTTTTCGATTTTTACCTTGTATTTCATGTTTATAAAGCCTTTGGCAAAAATAATAAATATTATTCTTTAAGGAAATATTAATCAGTATATGTCTATTAAAATTTATATATTTGGTCGTGCTGGATAATATCAGTTGTAAATAATAGTTTTATTTTAATTATGAGATATAAAATACCAATCTTGTTTTTTTTAATTATTGTTTTTTTTAACAATAGGTCTTTTTCTCAAGAAGGTTTACCAATATATTCTGATTATTTGACTGATAATTATTATTTATTATTTCCTTCAATGGCAGGTGCTTCAAGTTGTTCAAAAATTAGATTTACTGGTAGACAACAATGGGTTGATACAGATAAAGCTCCTAATTTACAGACAATAAGTTTTAATGGCAGGCTTGGAGATTCTAGATCTGCACTAGGTGCTATTGCATACAATGATCAAAATGGGTATCATTCGCAATCTGGAGGCTACTTAACATATGCTCATCATATTATGTTTTCTAGAAGTGAATTGGATCTTGATATGCTTTCCTTTGGGCTGAGTGCTGGATTAATTCAATATAAGTTAGATGAATCATCTTTCCTTTCAGCAGGTTTTGATCCACTCATTTCTGGTGTTGAGCAAAGTGCCACTAATTTCAATATTGATTTTGGTTTTTCATATCAATATCTTGATTTCTACATTCATACTTCAATAAAAAACCTTTTGAAAAATGATGGTATTAATTTTAATGAACAAGGTTTGAGCTACAATAATTTGAGAACCTATATTATGTCTTCTGGCTATTTGTTTTCGAATAACTCAGATTCTTGGTATTTTGAACCATCTCTAATGTTTGTACATAAAGACGCAACTAAAGAAACCTTTGCAGATTTAAATTTTAAATTGTATAAAGATTTTAATTTTGGAAGGATTTGGGGTGGAATTTCATATAGAACATCCTTTGATGGTGCAAATTATGTAAATAATGCTAATCAGTTGACCAATCAAAAACTACAATATGTTACTCCTTTGATTGGTATGAAGTTTAACAGTTTTGTATTTGCTTACACATACTCTTACCAATCAAATTCTGTAGTATTTGATAATGGTGGTTACCACCAATTAACTTTGGGATTTGATTTAGGATGTAGAAAAGATAGAATGGACTGTAAATGCCCTTGGATTAAGTAAATATCTTAGAATTCTTTTCTTTCTATCTTAAATATTTCATTAATAAAATCTTTTGGAATTTTTTTAGAATTATAAAATAACTTGACACTTCCATGTGTAGTTTTTCCAGAGCTTAAGTTAAATTCGTTTAATATTTTTTTTGTTTGATTAACCACGGGAATAATAGAATCAACTATTGTAATTTTATTACCGATAATTTTCTTTATTTCATCTTTTAAAAAATTATAATGTGTACAGCCTAAAACAAGATGGTCTATATTTTTTTCTATCATAGGAAATAAATATTGATGTAATTTTTGCTTAAAAATTATTGATTTTACTTTAACGCCTTTTTCTAAACTCTCTACCAAACCAAATCCAGGCTGCTCGTAAATTTTAATTTTTTCTCTGTTATTAGCATACTGTGTTTTACAAAAAATATCACTACTTAATGTTTTTTTAGTTGCTAAAACGCCTATTTTTTTTGTCTTTGTTTCTAAAATTGCAGGTTTTATGCCTGGTTCAATTCCGATAATTGGACAATTAAAAATTTTTCTTAATGATTCAATTGAATTTGTTGTTGAGGTATTGCAAGCAATAACGATGATTTTACAATCTAGTTTTATTAATTCTTTACAGTTCTTAATGCTTAACTCTGTAATAATTTTTTTTGACTTATTTCCATAAGGACAATTTTTATTGTCCGCTAGATAAATAAATTGTTCATTTTTTAGTTCTTTGAATAGTTCATTTAGGATTGAAATACCTCCTATCCCTGAGTCAAAAATACCTATAGGTCTATTATCCATGAGTAAAAAAAAAGCTGTCTAATTGACAGCTTTCTAATTTTATTGACAATTAAATTAAAAATTTAGTTTTTTCTTTACTTCTTCCATTAAATCCTTACCGCTAGCAACGATCAACCCTTGTCCCTGAGTTGAATCTAAAACATAATCAAATCCAAGATCAGCAGCTACTTGATTAATTGCCTCTTGAGCCTTTTCAGTAATTGGCTTTAAAAGATCAAATTCTTTTTTTTGTAACTCTTGTTGAGCTTGAGCTTGATATTGTCTAATACTTTGCTCCATCCCTTGAACCTCCTGCAATCTTTTGGCATTTTCTTCCTCAGATTGTGATGCAGCTTCAGAGTCATATTGTTTTACCTTGCTTTGAAGTTCAGAAGCCATTGTTTGAATATCAGTTTCATAAGTTTTTGCAAGTTTTTCAAGCTCAGCTTTAGCATCATTCATTTCTGGCATAGCTCCTACTAATTCAGTAGTATTTATGTGAGCAATATTTGATTGAGCAGAAATATTTACGCATACAAAACCTAATATTAGAGTTAGGAAGATTTTATTGATATAATTCATAATTTTTAATTTTATTAATGTCTTGGCAAATGTACTAATCTTTTCCTTTTTTATTAGCACTATTTTTTTGTTTTCTTTGCTCTAATAATTCTTTAACGGAGAGCTTTCTATTAGAGTTATCTTTTTCTTGTATTTTATTTTCTTGTTTTTTGTCTCTCAAATTGAATTTAGCATTTTCATCGTTATTTTTTTGAATTTCTTGCCTTTTCTGCTGATCAAATTCTTTTTTTTCTTTTCTTGAATCCAATTTTTTTCTGTTATTAGATCGTGAAATAGTCTGAATTACTTGATCACTTATATCATACCTTTTATCTGAGTAGAGCATTACTAAGTCTGATGATTTGTCAAAAATGAAATCATATTTTTTTGATTTGGCAATTTCTCTTATAGCATTAAAAATCTGATCTTGAATTGGTTGAATTAATTGTGTTTTTTGAATAATCAGATCTCCATTAGGTCCAAATTTTTTTTGTTTAAACTCTTCTAAATCAATTTCCTCAATCAAAATTTCTTGTTCCATTTCATCAGTTAACTCTTTAGTTAGAAGTATTCTTTCTGCATTTAATGTTTCTTTCATTCCTAAAATTTCTCTTTTTTTCTTTTGAATTTCTGAATTCCATCTTTGTGCTTGGCTCTCAAGTCTTTCAGAAACTTCAGAGTATTCAGATAAATTTTCAAGAATGTATTCGGTGTCTATATATCCGATTTTTACTCCTTTTTGAGAAACAATGGCATTAGTGGTTAAAAAACATAAAATTAAAATGAATACTTTTCTCATATTTTTCTAACGTTTGATGTTGTAATTTATTTTATTTAAAAATTTTGTCCAAATATAAAATGTGTTTCCCATCCATGTTTTGTTGATTGCCCAGGTATAGGATCAAAACCATGACCAAAATCAATACCTAATAAGCCAAATTGGGGCATAAAAAGTCTAATTCCTACGCCAGCTGATCTGTTTAATAAAAAGGGGTTGAAATCTCTAAAGCTATTGTACGAAGCACCTCCCTCAATGAATGATAAAGCAAAAATTTTAGCTTGCTCACCCAAGCTGATAGGATATCGAAGTTCTAACGAATATTTATTGAAAATAGAGCCTCCATCCTGAGTAGAAAGTGATGAGTTTGGATATCCTCTAAGCGGTACATTCTCTCTTCCATCTAGATTATACATTCCCATTCCATCTCCACCCAAGAAAAATCTTTCAAAAGGAATTATTCCTCTATCATTATTGTATGCGCCAAGAAATCCAAAATCAAAGGATGGTCTTAAGACAAGCTTTTCTGTGAGTGCGGTAAACCATTCCCCTTTAAATTTTATTTTATAAAATTCGAGCCACTTATATCTTTCCTGATCAATATCAGCTATTCTATCAGACGCATCAGAATTCGTTGGATCTTCTGAAAGTATTTCAACCATACTTGATCTTTCCTCTTTTAATGCATTATAGTCTACATTATTAAATGCTGAATATGGAGGTGTCAACTTAGCTGAAATACTAAAGTTAGAACCGCCAGTCGGATAAATTGGATCGGTATATGTGTTATTTCTGCTCAACGCGATTGTGTAAGAAAAATTACTGGAAGAACCATTACCAAATGTAAATAGACCGGTTCTATAGTCATTTAAGTCGTAATATTGAAATCCAATATATTGAGCAAGGGTAAAATAATCATCAGGTACAGTTAGTCTCTTTGCAATTCCAATCGATAGCCCTGAAATATTAAAATATCTTGATTTATCAGCTGTGTAGCTGTAGGGATTAAACATGAATTGCTTGGTTTGAGATAGTTGAACAGAAAATTGAACAGGTTTTTTACCTCCAAGCCATGGTTCAGTAAAGTTGAAGCTATTTACTGTGTAGAATCTACTTGCCTGCAATCTAAGTGCTAATCTTTGCCCATCACCCATTGGTACAGGTTTATATGCTTCTTTTTTAAAGATATCTTTCACAGAAAAATTATTAAAAGAAAAACCAAGAGTTCCAATAAAACCTCCACCACCATACCCCCCTTGTAATTCAATGGTGCTCGAACCAGTTTCAACTAGTGAATACTCTAAATCAACGGTTCCAGTAGTAGGGTTAATATTTTTAAAATCAGGTGTAATAAGTTGAGGATCAAAAAACCCTAATTGACCTAGTTCCCTTAAAGATCTAAACACATTAGCCTTACTATACAGTTGACCCGGTCGAGTTCTTATTTCTCTATAAATTACGTGGTCATTTGTTTTATTATTTCCGACAACGGTAATTTTGTTAAAATATGCTGGTTTGCCTTCGTTTATTCTAATTTCTAAGTCTATTTCGTTTCCATCAGCATTAACTTCAACAGGTGTTACAGATGAAAATAAGTATCCATTGTTTTGATATAAATTACTTAAATCGTTAGCATCAGGGTCTGATCTATCTGCAATTCTCTTTTCAAGCTCAACACCATTATAAGTGTCACCTTCTTTAATCTTGAGAATTTGATTGAGTTGTTGATCAGTGTAAATTGTATTACCTAAATATTCTATTTTTCCAAATGAATACTTTTCACCCTCAGTTAAGGAAATTTCAATATTTATTTCATTTTTATTTTCATCATATATTGAATCAGAAATTATTCTAGCGTCACGATAACCTCTTTCCTTGTATTTTTCAATAATACTAGAAAGGTCTTCCTGAAAGTCTTCAGGAATATATTTTGATCTCTTAAAAACCCTGTAGAATTTTTTTCTTTTAGTATTTTTCATTGACTTTTCAATCATTCTATAGCTCAATTTTTCATTTCCCAGGATGTTTATTTTTTTTATCTTAATTTTTGGGCCTTTATCAATATTAATTTTCATATTTACTTTTGCCTTGCCTGTAGAATCAGTATAATCTTCAGAAAAAATATTTACTTTCGCTTTTAAAAATCCTTTTTCCCTGTACTTATTTTCAAGGTAATTTTTTGTTGTTGTAATTAAGTTTTCGGTGACTTTAACCCCAATTTGTAATTTATTTTCTTTTATAACCTCTTCAACTTTTCTCTTTTTAATACCATTTATTTCTAATTCTTTCAATTCTGCCAGGTCAAATAATTCAATTTCAAGGTCAATTTTATTATCAGAGATATTTCTCTTGTAAACATTTACTGAACTAAATAAGTTTGATGCCCAAAGCTTTTTTATAGCATTACTTAATTTTTCTCCTGGGATCGAAATGTTTTCCCCTTTTTCAAGGCCAGAATATGTAATAATGGTCAATGGGCTAAAAGATGTATTACCGGAAACAGTAATTTCACCAATTTCATATTTTTCAATACCGTCCTGTGGATGAATTTTATTTCCAAAAAATAGTAAAAATAGTATTAAATAAAACCTATATGTTTTCATATTGATTAAAACTAATTTTTGATTTGCTCACTGATTTTTCCAAATCTTCTTTCTCTGCTTTGGTAGTTAATAATTGCTTTGTACAGGTCTTTTTTCTTGAAATCTGGCCATAGTTTTTTTGAAAAATATAGTTCAGAATATGCTATTTGCCACAATAAAAAATTACTTATTCTTTTTTCACCACTTGTTCTGATTAATAAATCTACATCCGGTAAAAATCGAGTGTAAAGATGGTCATTTATAACTGATTCATCAATATTTTTAGTGGAAATTATATTATTTTTAACTTTGTCAGAAATTTCTTTTACAACATCAATTATTTCACTTCTTGCACCATAGCTTAATGCTAAAGTTAGGGTTAAGCTTTTATTGTTTTTAGTTTCTTCCTTTACCTTAATCAGATAATCGCCAATTTTTCTAGGTAATTTTTTAAGCGTTCCAATTGTTGTAAATCTTATATCATTTTTGTTGAGATTTTTTAGTTCATTTTTTAGAGAAAGCAGTAGAAGTTCCATTAAAAAATCAATTTCTAATTTTGGTCTTTTCCAATTCTCTGTAGAAAATGCATAGAGAGTTAGATTTTTAATATTCAACTCAATACATGCTTCAATAATATTTTTTACCGCCTTTTTGCCTGCCTTGTGACCAAATTCCCTACTTAAACCTTTATTTTTTGCCCATCTTCCATTCCCATCCATTATCACAGCAACGTGGTTAGGAATTTTGTTTTTATCAATTTCAACTTTCTTCATCATTTAATATTGCAATAACATGGTCTTCTTCCAAATGTGTATGAAATTCCTAAAGAACTAAAAAAATACCAGTCATTGTTATTAATATTTCCAAAATTATGATTTAAAGACGAATTTCCGTCAATATCATCCGAAAATAAGTATCTAGCGCCACCTTCTAATGAAAAAATAAATTTTTCAAGAATCCTTGTTTTTAAGCCAACAATCATTGGAATGCCAAAAGATTTATTTTTTTTATTTCCTGAAATAAAATTATCTCCTTCTAACAAAATTTCATTAAATTTTGAATAGGATATCCCTGTATACATGTAAGGGCTAAAGATATCATAGTCTTCATGAAGGTTGAAATCAAGCATATTAAACTCAATTCCAGCAGAAACTTCAGAGATTGGTGTTGAAAAACTGTAGCCTCTTTCAATTCTCCTGGGGTCTTTTGAATTTATATCATTTGCAATTAAATTGGATTTTATAAAAGTTAATTTGATTGAATGTCTAGGACTTCTATTCCATTTCAGTGAAAAGCCTGAAACATTATTATCACTTATGTCTTTTTGGAATGGATTAATAAATTTAGTATCACCAATATCACCTATAAAATTAGATTTCCCATGTATGTAGCCAACTTCATAAATTTGACAAAATAAACTATTACACAATAATGAAAATAATAATATTAAATGATTAATTTTCAATTTTTTTCTTTAACATAAAACTTAAATGAAACCGTATTATTGTTCTGTTCTTTTATCTTTTCCCCATAGAAGTTTTTCCCTAAGCGTGTTAAGGGGATCTAAATCACCAGTGTCAATTAATTGTAATTTATGTTTTGATTTATTAATTGATAACTTTGTTTTTACAGGAATTGAAAAAATTTCTGAATCTGCAGATAAAAGGCATTCTTTCTCTCGACTGTAGATTTCAAGATCAATTTTTTTATTGTCAGGAACAACTAAAGGTCTAGCATTTAAATTATGTGGAGCAATTGGAGTAAAAACTAAGCTTTCTGCATCAGGTAAAATAATTGGACCACCACAACTTAGTGAGTATCCAGTAGATCCAGTTGGAGTTGAAATAATTAATCCATCAGCCCAGTAAGTATTCAAGTATTGATTATCAATCATTGTTTTTATCGATATCAGTGAAGTAGTATTTTTTCTGCTAATAGCTATTTCATTTAAAGCATATTTTTTACTTCCATCAATTTCAACTTCAATCAAAGTCCTTTCTGAAATTTCATATTCTTTATTTACCAGTTTTTTTACTATTTGGTCTATATTTTCAATATTCGAGCTAGCTAAGAATCCAAGTCTTCCTTTATTAATTCCAATGATCGGAATATTAAAATCAGCAATTTCTTTTGCAGCTCTCAGAAATGTTCCATCTCCTCCCACGGTAACTACATAGTCAAAACTTTTATCTAGCTGAATAAATTTTCTTGTGTTTAAGAGATTAATTTTGCAGTCTTTATTTTTTGAAATTAATTTAAACATGTTTTCATCAATTTCACAAATTATTTTATTCTTTTCAAGAACTTTGATCAGAGAAAAAATGTGCTGAAAATTTTCGGTAGAATTAGATTTTGTGTAAAGGGCGATTTTCAAAACAATCTGGAAAAAATGAAATTATTAGTTTCAAAATTAAGTAAAAATAAATTAGTTTTGCCCAAATAAATCTACTTAAAATATTATCATTGACTAAGCTAAGTGTTAACATAAATAAAATAGCTACTTTAAGAAATTCAAGAGGTGGAAATGAACCAAATATAGTCGATTTTGCAGCAGACATTCAAAGTTTTGGTGCTGATGGAATAACTATACATCCAAGACCCGATGAAAGACACATAAAGTATGATGATGTATTTGCCTTAAAAAATGAGGTTTATACAGAATTTAATATTGAAGGTAATCCAATTGATAAGTTTATGAAATTGGTTATTGATGTACAGCCAACTCAAGTAACTCTAGTTCCTGATAAAGTAGATGCTATTACCTCAAATTCTGGGTGGAATACTATTAAGTATAAAAACATGTTAAAGGATATTATTAATGAATTAAAGTCTTACGGTATAAGAACTTCAATTTTTTTGGATCCTGAAATCAAATATATTGATTCACTCTTAGAAATTAACCCTGATAGGGTGGAATTATATACAGAAGAATTCGCAAAAGAATTTTTAATTGGTAATTTTTCCATTATTGACAAATACAAAGTTTGCGCAGAAAAAATATCCAAAGAGAATATAGGGATTAATGCAGGTCATGACCTTTCATTAAAAAACATAAAGTATTTTGCTGACAACATAGAAAATTTATTAGAGGTGTCAATTGGACATGCGCTCATAAGTGAGAGCTTATATAACGGTTTAGAAAAAACAATCAAGAAATATTTGTACTTTTTATCATAATTATGTTGCTACACTCAAAAATTTTAGGTGAGTCATCTACAGAAGTTTTGATTCTTCATGGATTCTTGGGTTCAGGTGATAACTGGCTTTCAGTTGCAAGGGAATTATGTAAAAAAAATATTAAAGTTCATTTAATTGATCAAAGAAATCATGGTAGAAGTTTTCATGCAGAATCATTTAACTATGACGACATGTGCAATGATTTGCTTTACTACATCAAACATTATAAAATTACCAAACCTGTTCTTTTGGGTCACTCCATGGGTGGTAAGACTGCAATGCTGTTTTCTTTAAAGTACCCCGAACTAATTTCAAGGGTTTTCATAATGGATATATCCCCCAAATTCTATCCAAATCATAATCAGCACATTATCGATGCCTTAAAAAAAATAGATTTAGAGAAATTTGATCGTAGAAAAGAAATCGAGAAGATGCTTTCGAAATCTATAACTATGCCAGAAATTAGAGGATTTATAATGAAAAGTATTTTTAGAAAATCTAATAATAAATTTGGGATTAGGTTCAATTTAGAATCGCTTTCCAAAAATGTAGAAATTGTCGGAGAAGAGATTTCATCATCTCATAAATTTTTTAAAAGAATATTTTTTTTCAAAGGCGAAAAATCTAGCTATATAAATTCATCTGACCACTCACTAATATATTCTTTATTTCCAAATGCAGAGGTTATAGAAATTAAAAATGCTGGTCATTGGCTTCATAGAGACAATATGTTTGATGTATTGAGACATTTACTAGCAAACATCTAAGTATTAACATCATTGTTTTTGATACATTTAAAAAAAGATTAATTTCGCAGACCAATTCTTTTAAAATGAAAATATCCTCAGCAAAAAAAAATAAACTTTATGGAATAATAACCATAGTCATAGAAAAGGATGATTATGAACAGAAAGTTGCTGGTGTTTTGAAAAAATATTCAAAGACAGCAAGTATTCCAGGTTTTAGAAAAGGTTTTGTTCCTTTATCACTCATAAAAAAACAATATGAAAGTGCAGTAAAAGTTGATGAAATCAATAAGCTAGTTGATTCAAGCTTAAAGAAATTTATAAATGATGAAAAATTGGATTTACTTGGTGGACCAATACCAAGCGAAAACAACAATTTAGATTGGACGTCAGACAGCATAAGCTTTGATTTTCAAATTGGTTACTCACCTAAATTCAAATTAAATTTTAAGCCCAAAAAACAGATTATTCAGTATGACATTATCCCTGATAAAAAGAATATAAATGATCAGATTAAAAATATTCAGGATAGATATGGAAAATTGATCAACAAGTCCAAAATCAAAGAAAAATATGAAATTGCCGGTTCATTTTTCTCAGATGATAATATGATCAACGAGTCTATAGTTTTTAAAACTGATATTTTAAAACCATCTTTTAGAAAAAAAGTTTTAGGTCTTACAGTTGGAAAAGAAATTGAGGAGCAAGCCTCAAAAATTTTTAAGGATTCCAGAGATATTTCATCAAAATTAAAAATTGAATCAACGGATAAAGAAAAGCTTAAGAAAGTTGTTAAAGTCAGAATTAATGAGATAAATGAAAGAGAACCTGCAAAGCTAAATCCAGATTTATTCGATAAAATTTTTGGAAAAGATGTAGTTAAAAATGTTTCTCAAATGAAAAATAAACTGTCTGAGGATTTCATAAAACAATTTCAAACCCAGACAAACCAAAAATTAATGAATGACACAATTGAATTTCTTGTTAGTTCTACAAAAATAGATTTACCAAAAGATTTTCTAACTAGATGGATTCAACTAAATAGTGATAAAAAAATTAATTCAGATGAAGCAAAAGTGGAGTACGAAAAATCTGAGAAGGGGATGAAATATCAGCTGATTGAAAGTAAAATAATTGTTGAAAATAATCTGCAAGTTAATTTTGAAGACTTAAAAAAATACACCTCTGATTTAATAAAAATACAAATGCAGCAATATGGTCAATCTTCTGCTGATGAAAAAAATATTGAGCAAACAGTTGCAAGGGTTATGAGCAATAAAGAGGAAGTAAAGAGACTTACAGAACAACTAAGTGGAGAAAGAATACTTAATTTCTTTAAAGAAAATATTTCATATAAATCAAAAAAATTAACTTACGATCAGTTTATTAAAGTGGCATATCAAGCATAATTATTTGTTATATTTATAACCAGAAACATTAGACATGGATTTAGGAAGAGAATTTAAAAAATTTGCAACAAAAGAAAAGGGCATAAGTAGTACATATTACAATGATATTATCAGTAGTATGTTTCCTTCGGCTTTAACCCCAAATATTATTGAAGAAAGACAAATGAATATTGCCATATTTGATGTCTTCTCAAGACTTATGATGGATAGAATTATATTTTTAGGTACTGCCATTAATGATCAAGTTGCTAATATAATTCAAGCGCAATTATTATTCTTAGAAAGTACAGACTCTTCAAAAGATATTCAAATTTATATTAATTCACCAGGAGGCAGCGTTTATGCTGGCTTAGGAATTTATGATACAATGCAGCTTATTAAACCAGATGTTGCAACTATTTGTACAGGAATGGCCGCTTCAATGGGTGCTGTGTTATTATGTGCTGGTCAAAAAGGTAAAAGAAGTGGGTTGACTCATTCCAGAGTAATGATTCATCAACCATTGGGTGGCGCTCAAGGTCAAGCAAGTGATATTGAAATCACTACAAGAGAAATTCTTTCGCTTAAAGAGGAGTTATATAAAATAATAAGTAAACACACTGGTCAAGATTATGAGAAAGTATATGCCGATAGTGATAGGGATTATTGGATGAAAGCTCAAAAAGCTTTAGAGTATGGTATGATTGACGAAATACTTACTAAAAATTAAATTTGATGTCCAAGTCAGATTTACAATGCTCATTTTGTGGTAAGAAAAAAGACCAAACAAAACTTTTAATCGCTGGAATTGATGCCCATATTTGTGATGTATGCATAGAGCAGGCAAATGGGATTATCATTCAAGAGAACAATTCTGAGGAATCTATTTCTAACAAAAGTTCGGATCAAAAACTTATTAAACCTCAACAAATAAAACTTTTTTTGGATGATTATGTCATTGGACAGGATTATACGAAAAAAATAATTGCAGTTTCAGTATATAACCATTACAAAAGAATTTCGCAACAAGTTGAAAATGAAATTGAAATAGAAAAGAGTAACATAATTATGGTTGGTCAAACAGGGACTGGAAAAACATTAATTGCTAAAACAATCGCTAAAATGCTTGATGTTCCTTTAGCAATCGTAGATGCAACTGTCTTAACTGAGGCTGGTTATGTTGGAGAGGATGTTGAAGGTATTTTGACAAAGCTATTACAATCAGCCAGTTATAATGTTGAAAAGGCTGAAAAGGGAATTGTTTTTATAGATGAAATTGATAAAATTGCAAGAAAAAGTGATAATCCATCAATTACAAGAGATGTTTCTGGCGAAGGAGTTCAACAGGCATTACTTAAATTATTAGAAGGAACAATCGTTAATGTCCCCCCAAAAGGTGGAAGAAAACATCCTGATCAAAAATTTATTGAAATAAATACTGAAAATATATTATTTATTGCTGGTGGTGCATTTGTTGGAATTGAAAGGTATATTTCAAGGAGATTAAATTTAAATGTAATCGGATATAAAAGTGCCGAAAATAATCCAATAGTTTCTAAAAATATATTAAAGTATATTAATCCAAAAGACTTAAAGGAATATGGATTAATACCTGAAATTATTGGTCGTTTACCGGTAGTTACTTACATGGAACCATTAGATAAAAATACATTGTTAAATATTTTAACAAAACCTAAAAATGCTTTAATTAAGCAGTACGTTAAATTATTTGAATTAGATAATATTAAATTGGAATTTAATGAAAGTGCCCTTGATTTTATCGTAGATAAAGCAGTTGACTATGGGCTAGGCGCTCGAGGCCTAAGATCATTATGTGAAGAAATATTAAATGATGCAATGTTTAGCTTACCCGGAAGTGAAACAAAAAAATTAGTAGTAACTAGAAAATATGCTACCGAACAAATTGCTAGAATTAATTTGGAAAAGCTAAAAGCTGCATCTTAAGTATTTAATTTTTTAATACTTTCCATAAACTTTCTACCATTTGATAATCTGGGAATTTTATTTTGTCCTCCCATTTTATTATTTTTTTCAAGCCATTTTAAAAAAACACCTGGCTTTCCAATTGTAATTTTTGGTTTATTCAAAGTAAAATTGTTATATCTTTTAGCATCATAATCAGAATTTTCACATCTTAGTTCCCTGTCAATAATTGCAGATAAATTTATACTCTCTGTTGGTTTGGTTTTGAATTCTATGAACCATTCATGCGCACCCTTTTTTTTATTTTTCATAAATACTGGAGCAACTGTATAATCAATAAGTTCTAAATTATATTTTGAAGATATTCTGTTAATAACATTATCGGTATTTTCAATAATTACTTCTTCACCAAAAACATTGATATAATGCTTTGTTCTTCCAGAAACAATAATTTTGAATGGAGATAAACAAGTAAATTTTACGGTATCTCCAATTTTATATCTCCACAATCCAGCATTGGTAGTAATTAGTATTGCATAATTCGTTTTTAATTTCACTTCAGCCAGAGAAATAACTCTCTCATCTTTAGTTCCATATTTATCCATTTCTATGAATTCATAAAAGATACCATAATCTAACATTAATAATAATTCGTCAGAGTTATTTTCATATTGTATTGCAAAAAATCCTTCCGAAGCATTATAAATTTCATAATATCTCATCTCATGTTTACCAATCAACTTTTTGTATTGGTTTAAATAAGGTTTAAAACTAACTCCACCATGAAAATAAACTTCAATATTTGGCCACACCTCAAAAATTTGATTTGTATTTGTTTCTTTCAAAATTCTATTTAACAACACCAACATCCATGATGGAACTCCTGCAAGGCTAGTTACATTTTCATTTTTAGTTTCATTTATTATTGCATTAATTTTATAATTCCAATCTTCCATTAATGAAGTTTTATTACTGGGTGTACTACTGAACTCCGCCCAAAATGGCATATTGTCAATTAAAATTGCTGAGAGATCACCATAAAAGGTACCATTTTTCTCATAAGGAGTTTTGCTGCCACCTAACCTTAAACTTTTTCCTGTAAAAAGTTGAGAGTTAGGGTTATTATTAAAATACATACACAAGAGATCTTTTCCTGCAGCATAGTGACAATCTTCTAAAGATTCATCACTCACCGGAATATATTTACTTCTAGAATTGGTAGTTCCGCTGGATTTAGCAAACCATTTAATTTTTGATGGCCAGAAAATATTCTTTTTGCCTTGTCTGGCTAACTCAATTTTGTCTGAAAATTGTTCATAGCTAAACACTGGAACTCTTTCAGAAAATTGTTTATAATTTTTTATGCTTCCAAAGTCATATTTTTCTCCAATTACTGTATTCTTTGCAATTGCAATTAGTTTTGATAAAACATCGCTTTGAACTTCTGTAGGATATTTTATAAATAATTCAATTTGATGCATTCTTTTTTTAAGGAACCACGAAGCAATTGAATTAACTAATGGAATTGGCATGTTTTTTTCGTAATTTAATTTCTTTAAAATAATAAATTTTTATGCATTTTCAAGGGGTAGTAAAAAAAATGGTTACAGAATTAGCTAAGCCTGTAAATTACTTTATTGAATTTGAGGATAATTTCATCCATCTTAACCAATTTATTGAAAAGTCATTTAAACTTGAGTGTATTGGTTATTCCTGTTTATCATGCTCTGATAGCGTGAGCATATACAGACAAGGTTTTTGCAAATCATGTTTTTTTGAAACTCCTTTAGCAGGTGATTGGATCATGAGACCCGAGCTAAGCAAAGCCCATTTAAATATTGGTGACAGAGACTTGGATTATGAGAAGAAAATCCAGCTACAACCCCATGTAGTTTACCTATCAAATACCGGTAGGATTAAAGTTGGGGTTACTAGAAAATCACAAATTCCCTACAGGTGGATTGACCAAGGGGCACATGAGGCTATAGAACTTTTACAAACTCCAAATCGGTTTCTGGCAGGAGAGGCTGAGGTAGCTTTAAAAAAATATATGAGCGATAAAACTAATTGGAGGTCAATGCTCAAGAATGAAAGAGATTCAAGTAATATCAAAAGTTCAAAGGACCAAGCTAAAAATTTTTTACCCAGCAATTTGTTGCATTATTTTAATGATACTTCAAATGTTGTAAGTATTGATTTTCCTGTTATGGAGTTTCCAGATAATCCAAAATCAATTAAACTAAATAAAGATTTAGTTTTTTCTGGAACTCTAAAAGGAGTCAAGGGTCAATATTTAATTTTTGAAAACAACCAAGTCCTAAATTTCAGGGCACATGAAGGGCACATTTTTAAAATTGAAATAGATTTTTAATCTATATTTATCTCTTCATTGATTTCTAAATTAAACTTTTTTCTAAAGGCATATACACCAATATATAAGAATGGGGTATCAATTAGGGCCACCAAAACTTTAAATAAAAAACCTGAAAGAAGTAGTCCCAGGAATTGATCCCATTGTAACACGTTTGTAACACATAATAAAAAAATTATGGTAAAAGTGTCTATAAACTGTGAAAAGAAAGTTGAAAAATTATTTCTAAGCCATAGCATTTTTCCTTTTGTAAGTTTTTTCCAAAAATGATATATATGAATATCAATGTATTGTGCAAATAAATAGCTTAACATACTAGCAAAGACTGCTATAAATGTACTCCCAAAAACCCTACTGAATATTTCATCATTAACGGGTGAATTAGGAATTGCTGGCATTAAATCTGCAATGTAGACTATTAGAATTGAAAAAACTGCCGCAAAAATTCCCACCGTTACTACTTGATTTGCTTTTTTCTTTCCATATATTTCACTAATTAAATCTGTAATTAAAAATGTTATTGGATAGGGTAGTATTCCTACAGACAGGTTAAATAACTTTTCACCAAAAATTTCAATTTCAAATGGATACCAATAAAAGAATTTTTGAAAAATTAGATTTGAAACTACTAAGGATGTAATAAACAGTGATGCTAGTAGTAGATAAATTTTTCTAGCAAGTATTTTTTTTTCAGGATTCACTAAATTGTCTTTAATCAAATATAATAAATCATTTCTTTTATTTAATTTACCAATCCTTTTATGAATACATTCCAAAAATATTATCTTTCCATTGGATCAAATATAGGTGATAGGTTTAAAAATATCCAAACTGCATTGGATATAATACATACAAAGATTGCCTCTTTTATATCAATTTCTGCTGTTTATGAAACTAAGGCAGTTGGTTTTAAAGGGGATAATTTTTTTAATATATGTGCTTCATTTAACTCAAGAATTGAACCTGAAAATTTAATGAATGAATTATTACAAATTGAAATTTCCATGGGTAGAATTAGAAAAAATACTAATACATATGAATCAAGGATAATTGACATTGATATACTAATTGCTGGTGATCTTGTAATTGAAAACCAAACACTTTCTTTACCGCATCCAAGAATGACTGATAGACTTTTTGTAATGCTTCCACTTGTTGAAATTGAACCAAATTTATTACACCCAACCCTAAACCTTTCCTGTCGAGAAATATTAAATAAAATCAAAAAAAATGATGGTGTAAAAAAAACAACTCTTGTGTTAAATAATCCAAGAAATCCTGAAATTTTAAATAAGTATAATTATATAGCTGTTGAAGGAAATATTGGTTCAGGAAAAACATCACTCTCAAATCAAATTGCAAATGATTTTGATTCCAAATTAATCCTTGAAAGATTTATAGACAATCCTTTCTTAGAAAAGTTTTATGATGACAAGAAACAATATGCATTTAAATTAGAAATGTCTTTTTTAGCTGATAGGTATCAACAAACAGTTGATGATTTATCACAATTAAATTTCTTCAATAGTATAACAATAAGCGATTATGATATTCATAAATCCTTAATTTTTTCAAAAATTAATTTGAATATTGATGAATTTAATTTATATCGAAAATTATTTTATTCTTTACACAAAAGTATAGTAAAGCCTGACTTGATAATTTTTCTTAAAAACTCAATTGAAAACTTGAAAAAAAATATAAAAAAAAGGGGCAGAAGTTATGAATCAAATATTTCAGATGACTATTTAATTAATATTAATTCAAGTTATTCTGATTTTTTCAAATCAAGACCTGATTTAAAAGTTAAATATATTGATGTTTCAGATATTGATTTTGTTGAAAATAGGTTGGATTATTTATCAATCTTAACAGAGATCGTTAATGATTAATTTTTGAAAATAAATCCCAAATAATAATTCCTGCTGCAACCGAAATATTTAAAGAATGCTTAGTTCCAAATTGAGGAATTTCAATAGCCATATCACTTAAGTTAATCGTTCTTTGTTCTATTCCGTTTACCTCATTTCCAAAAATAATGGCATATTTATCATTTTTTTGTGGCTTGAAATTTTCAAGAGAAATTGAATTGGTAGTTTGTTCAATTGATATTATTTTGTTTCCTTCATTCTTCAATTTTTGGATAGCTTTATCAATATTCTTTTCATATCTCCATTCAACTGATTCACTACTTCCTAGTGCTGTTTTTCTAATATCTTTATTTGGAGGTTGAGCAGAAATACCACACAATATTATCTCATTTATTAAAAAGGAGTCAGCTGTTCTAAAAATACTGCCAATATTATGAGCACTTCTAATATTCTCCAGAAGTATTGTAATTGCAATCTTTTTTGACTTTTTAAATTCTTCAATGGAAATTCTATCAAGCTCACTATTTTTTAATTTTTTCACTAGATTTATTTGTGTTTTATATTCATTACATTAGTAAAACTAAGTGGTAAAAATACTATTAAACTCAAGCATTTGGAAAAAGAAGTAAAAAAAACAACTCCTTTGATGAAGCAATATAATTCTATAAAGGCTAAATACCCTGATGCACTTCTTTTATTCCGAGTTGGAGATTTTTATGAAACATTTGGCAAGGATGCAATTAATGCTTCCAAAATTTTAGATATAGTTTTAACAAAAAGAGGTGCTGGAAGTCAAAGTGAAACGGAGCTTGCAGGATTTCCATATCATTCCTTGAATTTATATTTGCCAAAACTTGTAAAAGCAGGATTGCGTGTCGCAGTTTGTGATCAATTAGAGGACCCTAAAAAAACAAAAAAAATTGTAAAAAGAGGGGTGACTGAAATTATAACGCCTGGTCTTGCTACTGTTGATGGTGTTGTGAATCCTAAATCTAATAACTTTCTTGCATCTTTATATTTTGGAAAAACAGTCGGTTTATCCTTACTGGATATTTCAACTGGGGAATTCTTAATTGCAGAGGGAAATATTGAATATATTGCTAAGTTGCTAGATAATTTTTCTCCAAATGAAGTTTTGATTACCAAAGAAAATAAGAAACTTTTTGTTAACTCATATGGTGAGTCATTTAACCTATTTTTTTTAGACGAGTGGGTTTTTAATATAGATTATGCTAATGATTTATTAAAAAAACAGTTTGAAATTTCATCCCTCAAAGGCTTTGGCATTAATGATCTGAATAATGGTATTATATCCTCTTCCGCTATAATGCATTATTTAAATGAAACTCAGCATGAGCGATTGAGCCATATTACATCGATAAAAAGGATACCAAAAGAAGGGTATGTTTGGCTTGACAGATTTACAATACGAAATTTGGAGTTATTTAGACCTAACTCTGTAGAGGGTAAATGCTTGATTGATGTAATTGATCAAACATTATCTCCAATGGGTGGAAGACTTCTAAAAAGATGGGTAGCTTTACCATCATGTGAAAAAGAAGTAATTATTTCAAGACATAATATCGTTGAATTTTTGATAAGTAATGAAAAAACGAATGCATTAATTTATAATGTAATTTCCAAACTTAGTGATATTGAAAGATTAACTTCAAAAGTTGCAACAAAGAAAATTAGTCCTAGGGAAATTTTTAATTTAAAGGATTCTGTTGAATTAATTGAAAACTTAAAAAATGATATTTCTAAGACTGATTGCAAGGAATTAAATCATCTTATTTATTTGATTGAAAATTGTACAGAATTTATTTCAAAAGTTAGTAATACTTTAAATTCAGATCCACCTGTAAGTATCAGCAAAGGAAATACTATTTCTTCAGCAGTTTCTAGTGAGCTTTTGGAACTTAGAGAAATTTCCAAAAATAATAAAGAATTTTTGGAAAAAATGCTAGAGGATTTATCTAAAAAAACTAATATTCCTTCACTTAAGATTTCATCTAATAATGTTTTTGGATATTATATTGAGGTTAGAAATACACATAAAGAAAAAGTACCATCAGAATGGATTAGGAAACAGACATTGGTGAACGCTGAAAGATATATAACAGAAGAATTAAAAGAATATGAGTCAAAAATTTTAGGTGCTGAAGAGAAAATACTTAATCTTGAATTACAAATTTATGATGAACTATTGAATTGGAGTCAATCCTACATAAAAAAAATCCAAAAAAACTCTTTTGTTATTTCTAGATTAGATTGTCTATTGTCATTTTGTAATCTTGCCATTTCAAAAAAATATTGTCGACCTATTTTTGATGATTCTTATGACATAGAAATTTTGGAAGCAAGACATCCGGTAATTGAATCTCAATTATCAAGTGAAAAACCGTTCATTCCTAATAATATTTTGATCACACCAAGGAATCAGCAAATCATAATGATCACAGGACCAAATATGTCTGGAAAATCAGCAATATTACGACAAACGGCAATTTTAAGTCTAATGGCCCAAATAGGTAGTTTTGTTCCTGCAAAAAAATTAAGAATGGGTATAGTTGATAAAATTTTCACCAGAGTTGGGGCGTCGGATAATATTAGTATGGGTGAATCAACTTTTATGGTTGAAATGAACGAAACAGCTTTAATTTTAAATAATATATCCCCAAGGAGTCTTATTTTATTAGATGAGATTGGTAGAGGAACAAGTACTTATGACGGAATTTCAATTGCATGGGCAATAACTGAGTACCTACATAATCACAGCGCCAGACCCAAAACATTATTTGCAACTCATTATCATGAGTTAAATCAAATGCAGGGGTTATTTGAAAGAATTAAAAATTTTAATGTTTCTATTAAAGAGGAAAGTAATCAAATATTATTTCTCAGGAAATTAATCCCGGGAAGTAGTGAACATAGTTTTGGAATTCATGTTGCTAAGATGGCAGGTGTACCTAAAAGTGTTATCAAGAATGCTAATAAAATATTATTAAATTTAGAAAAAGACAGAGGGCATGATAAAATAAGCAATAAAACAAGTGAAAAAAATCAATTAGATTTTTTCACTATTCAAGACCCCATTTCACAAGAAATAAAACTAGAATTAATGAAAATAGATTCAGATAAGTTAACTCCAATTGAAGCTTTAGTTATATTAAATGATTTGAAAAGAAAAGCAAATAATTCATAATTCTATTTTCTTGCTTAATAAAAATAAAATTTTAAATTTGCATCCCTGCTTTAGGGTAAAATGTTCATTAAAATAAGCGAAAGTAGCTCAGGGGTAGAGCATCACCTTGCCAAGGTGAGGGT
>CENP01031158.1_pt1 | contig 89030 bp, 83 predicted proteins | sample 361281 | NCBI WGS metagenome assembly CENP01 (sample SAMEA2591122, study PRJEB7988) | marine metagenome | biome: marine biome (ENVO:00000447); feature: deep chlorophyll maximum layer (ENVO:xxxxxxxx); material: saline water (ENVO:00002010), including plankton (ENVO:xxxxxxxx) | depth 70 m
TTCAATTTTTCGATATGCTATTGCTCTTTTACCCATCCAAGACTGAAAAACTGCTTTAATTCCACCCCATAATTGTTCGTGTGGATCATCTGGAAATTCATTTCCTAAAACATTTTTGACAGTTGATTTAAACTTATTTGAAAGTTCCTTCCAATCATTTGCATCTAAGTCAGTGTCTTCACTCACACCTTTTTCTTCTTTACGTTTTTCAATTAATTCTTCAAGACGTTCTCTAATAGAAATACCATCTTTAGGTTCTTTTCCAGCAGATTTTTCCATTACTACATCTGAATACATCATAATTAATCTACGATAAGCATCATAAACAAAAGTTGGGTTACCAGTTTTTTCAATCAAACCAGGAATTGTTTTTGAAGTTAAACCAATGTTTAAAACTGTTTCCATCATTCCTGGCATTGAAATTCTTGCTCCAGACCTAACTGACATTAGTAATGGGTTAGAAGAATCACCAAATTTTTTACCCATTATTTTTTCATTCTTATTTATTGCTTCAAGAACTTGTTTTTCTAATTCTTTTGGAAATTGTGAATTATTATCATAATAATAAGTACAAACTTCAGTGGTTATTGTAAATCCTGGAGGTACAGGAATACCTATATTGGTCATTTCAGCAAGATTAGCCCCTTTTCCACCTAATAAGTTTTTCATATCAGCTTTACCATCTGAATTTGAATCGCCAAAAAAATAAACTGTTTTCACTGTTTTCTCCCTTTAAAATTAATTAAAAATTTAAGTATGATAATTTATCTAACAAAAAATTAAATCAATTAATTTTAGTTATTAAATTACACTGTATAATATATATAAATTTTTATGGATTTGTCAGTCGTAGGAAAAAAATATCCTGTTTTCATTTATGAGGTAGGGTCAGAAAAAATAATAGAATATGCTAAGGCAACATTGTCAAAAAACCCATACTCTATAAAAAAGATGAAAGGCAAAATATTAATTGCACCACCAACTTTTGTAGCTACTTATGCTTTTAAAGCTCTACGATATGTTTTTGATGATAAGGAATTAGGAATGAATGTACCTAATGTGATGCATGCTGAACAAACCTTTGAATTTGGAGAAGTTGTTAAATCTGGAGATATAATTTCTACAAAGGTGGAATTAAAAAATGGATTTTCAAAAGAAAACAAAAATGGTGATAAAATTGATTTTTTAGTTGTTATTTCAGAATCAAAAAATCAAAAAAAACAAATAGTATGTAATGGAAGATGGGTATTAGTAGAAAAATATAATGTCTAATAAAATTAAAATTAACGAATATTTACCTTTTTTTTATGCAGGTGCAAGTGGAGATTTTAATCAAATCCATATAGATGATAAAATTGCTAAAAAAACAGGTCTTAAAGGAATTGTTCTTCAGGGTTTATGTACAATGGGAATTGTTTCAAATTATTTTTTAGGAGATAAAAATCCAAAAATAATAAAAAAGATTAAAGTAAGATTTTCAAAACCAGTGTATCCAAAGGATGAATTAAATATTCAGTTTAAAGAAAATAAATTTGTTGTGTTAAATCAATTTAATGAGGAAGTAATTTCTAAGGGAGAAATTACTATTAATGAAGAGTAGTTTGGTTAAATAATTTTTTACTATTTGATAATATAAAAGAACCAATTATAATTTTCAAAATATCACCAGGTAAAAATGGAATAACACCGATTTTAACTATGTTATTAAAACCTACGTAAAACCCTAACCATAAAACTCCTATTAAATAAATTATAATAGTTGATAATATCATTAGTAAAAGTGACATTTTGAAGTTTCTTGTCCAGTCTTTATCTTTTAAAAATCCTGCAATTCCAGCTGCAAAAACAAAACCAAAAATGTAGCCCCCAGTTGGTCCAAATAAATGAATTATACCTGAACCAAAACCAGCGAATATGGGTAATCCACTTAAACCAGCAAAAATATAAAGTATATTGCTAAAGACCCCTTTACTAAATCCCAAATATGCCCCAGAAAGAATAACAAAAAAAGTTTGGAGTGTTATAGGGATTGGAGTAAATGGAAGTTGAATTTTCATTTGAGCAGAAAATCCAATTAATAATGCAAATGATAAGATTTGAAATATACTATATGTTATAGAATAAACTTTATATGTTGTAAAACTATTTGATAAAAAATTTAGGTGTCTCATAAAGAAAAATTAATATTTTATTTGTTAATAAAAAAGCCTAGTGTTTAAAACATCTATTTCCAGTGAAAACCATACTTATTTTGTGCTCATCACATGCTTGAATGACTTCTTCGTCTTTTATAGAACCACCTGGTTGAATAATTGTTTTTATTCCGGTTTTAGCTATTTTATCAATACTATCACGAAATGGAAAAAAGGCATCTGAACATAAAACTGAATTATTTAAATCTTTCTTTGATTTATTAATTGCAATATCAACAGAATCTATTCTGCTAACTTGACCCGCACCTATACCAATTGTTTTAAAATTTTTCACAATTAAGATTCCATTAGATTTAATATGTTTAAGAACTTTCCAACCAAATAACATATCTTCAATATGTTTTTTTTCAGGTTTTACTTTGGTAACAACTTGAAGATTGTTTTCTGAGATATTTAATGAATCGAATTCTTGAATTAATACACCACCATTTAAATCTCTAAGTTCTAAAGAATTATTTGACGAATATTCTTTATTAAATTTAATTAATCTTAAATTTTTCTTTTTAGATAAAACCTTTATTGCTTTATTGGTATAACCTGGAGCTAAAATAACTTCAAAAAAAATCTTATTCATTTCTTTAGCAAGATCTTCATCACAAATTTCATTTACACCTACGATTCCTCCAAATGCTGATAAACTATCGCAATTAAATGCTTTTAAAAATGAATCTTTTATATTTTTCCCAATAGCAACACCACAAGGATTAGCATGTTTTATTATTACGCATGACGGTTGATTAAATTCAAATAGGCAATTAAGGTTAGCATTTGAGTCCATTAAATTATTGTATGATAGTTTCTTACCTTGGATTATTTCACTTGATAATATATTGATTGATTCTTTTCCATCTATCTTATAAGCAGCAGCTAATTGATGAGGATTTTCACCATATCTTAGATCAGAGTGTTTTTTTAAATTTAAAGTAAAACTATCTGGAAACTTTTCATCATTTAGATAATTATGAATTGTTGATTCATAATTAGCAGATGTTTTGAAAGCTTTAATTGACAATTTTTTTCTTGTTTCAAATGAAATACATTTTTTTTCAGATAGTTCTAAAATATAATCATCATAATCTTTATGGTTAGTTAAAACCGAAACCCAGCCTATGTTTTTAGCAGCTGATCTAATCATAGTTGGTCCACCAATATCTATATTTTCATATACTTTCGATATTGAAACATTTTCTTCATTTATTATTTTTTGAAAAGGATATAAGTTACAAATAACTAAATCAATCCATTTAATTTTGACATTAGAAGCTTCAATTTGATGTCTGTCTCTTAATCCTAAAATTCCACCCTCAATTAAGGGGTTTATTGTTTTGACACGACCATCCATAACTTCTGGAAAACCAGTAAAATCACTTACATTTATTACATTCACATTAGCTTTTTTTAGTGTAGATGCAGTTCCTCCGGTTGATATAATTTCAACATTAAGAGAATCTAATTTTTTAGCAATTTCAACGACTCCTGTTTTATCAAATACTGAAATTAGAGCTCTTTTAATTACAACAGGCTTTTCATTTATATTTGTAATTTTCATTTAGTTGTAATTTTTATGATCTGAGCATCTTTATTTTGTGTATACCAAGTACTACCATATTCTAAAATATATAATTCACCTTTTTTCGATATCAACATATCTATCGGATGATTAAGATCAAGATTCTCCATAAATCTTTCCATGCTGACAAAATTTCCTAATTCATCCATTGTTACAGTAAATATCCATTCTCTTTCAAATTCATAAATAAATAATTTTTCATCATAATATTTAGGAATAGATTTCTCAGAAAAGGTTTTTTCATCATAATAAAAAACTGGACCAGCCATAGCATTTCTTGGACCGCTTAATACTAAAGGAAATTCATCAGATTCAGAATATGGATACCATATAAAAGCTGGTTGGGCATTAGGAAGTTTTTTTAAACCTGTATTATTTACAGAGTTATTAATTACATTTAAAGAATTAAATCGTGGACCAGATGTTTTTTTTTCAAATGAATAATCATTATATGCTTTATTATCAGCAACAAATAAAGGCCATCCAAAATAACCCGGTTTTTTTGCTTGATTTATTTCATCATAACCTTTTGGTCCTCTTTCTTCTGAATCTTCATGTGAATCGGGCCCTACTTCTCCCCAATATAAAAAGTTAGTTTTTTTATCAATAGAAATTCGAAACGGATTTCTATTACCCATTACATAAATTTCAGGTTTTGTATTGGGTGTACCTACTTTAAACAAGTTTCCATCTGGAATTGAATAAGTTCCATCATCCTCTGGTTTTATTCTTAAAATTTTTCCAGTTAAATCATTTGTATTAGATGAAGATCTTTGAGCATCCCAAGCAGTTCGATTTTTTGATTCATCACTTGGAGAAAAGCCATCTGAATCAAATGGGTTTGTATTATCTCCAACTGATATAAATAAATTTCCATTTGGACCAAACTCAAGAGAACCTGCTGAATGACAACATTGATCTCTTTGAAGAGGAATTTCAAGTAATATTTTCTCTGAATCCTTATCTAAACGATGATTTTTAAAAACAAACCTTGAAACATGTTGCTTTGGAATACTTCCTTTTGGAGAATAAAATAAATATACCCAATTATTTATATTATAATTAGGATCAATGGCAATTCCTAAAAGACCATCTTCAAGAGGTGTTTTGTCATTTGTAGTATCACTACTCATTTCAACATCAAATTTTGTTATTATTTTTGTTTTTTCAATTTTTGGATCATATAATTTTATATATCCAGATCTCTCAATGAATATAATTTCATCATTATCAAAAATATCAAATTCCATAGGTTCATTTAAATTTTGATCTAATATTTTAACATCAAATTGAAAATCACTTTCACTTGATATGTTCTTTGTATTTGAAGCACATGAAATAATTAGAAATAATGAGCTCAATATATATATTTTATTAATTTTCATTTGTTATTAATTCCTTTTTAAAAATTTTAATAGCTTCGATAAATGATATTCCCTCTAATTTTTGAACTTTCTTTTTCAATGAAAGTGGAGTTTCATCAAATGAAACGAAACATTTTTTTTGAACCAAAATAGGTCCTTTATCCAAATCCTTGGTAACGAAATGAATGGTGCAACCCGTTTCAGATTCATTATTTTCAATTACTTTTTTATGAATGTTTAAATCCATTAAACCTGAGTATTTGGGTAATAATGATGGATGAACATTTAATATTTTATTATTCCATTCGTTACAAAAATTTGATGATAAAATTCTCATAAAACCTATCAATAAAATTAAATCAACTTTTTCGTTTTTAAAATGACCAGATAATTCATTGTCAAATATTTCTCTAGATTTTTTTTTATGGGAAATATAGAGTGATTTTATATTATTATTTTTTGCTTTTTCCAAAATCAAAGCAGTTTTTACATTAGAAATAATAAGTTTTATTTCAGCATCCAAATATTTTTTTTCTATTGAATCTATAATTGCATCTAAATCTGTTCCATTTGATGACCCCAAAACACCTATTTTTAATGACATATTATAATTTGAGTGATTTTATTTTGTTGACTTTTTTCAAAATTAATTCTTGGGTACCAATATCCTTCCTGTGAAATAAGGGACCTTGAATACTACTAATTGATTTTTCTGCCAATTTTTCTGCTTCAGATAATGATTTACCAACACCAACATATGCAACTGTTCTACTCCCAGCTTCTATTAATTCATCATTTATTTGATCTAAAGAACCAAAATACAAGTTTTTTTTATCTTGTAGTTGCGATATTTCAATTTTTTCACCTTTTACAGGATTATCCGGATACCCATTTGGAACGGCATATTTACATACTGTTGCTAGATTTTCAAATTCAACTTCAACATCGTCTAGGTTTTGATTACATATTGCTAAACATATTTCAAGAAAATCAGATTTAAGTATTTGTAATACATTCATAACTTCAGGATCCCCAAATCTTGCATTGTATTCAATTACTTTTATTCCATTTTTAGTTAGCATAAATCCGCCATATAAAATTCCTTTGTAGAAATCATTAAATTCATTTTTTAATGCAATTAAAATTTGATTATTTATCTTTTTGGCTTCAATCACATCACTTTCTGAAAGAAATGGAAGTGTGTGGTTTTCACATGAGTAACTACCCATACCACCAGTATTTGGGCCAAGATCTCCTTCATACGCTCTTTTGTGATCTTGAACAATAGGCATATGTTTTAATTTTTTTCCATCACTAAAACTCATTAAAGAAAATTCTTCACCATAGAGTTTTTCTTCAATGATAAATTCCCCATTTTTATTAATTATATTTTTACAATATTCTAATGTTTCATCATGTGATTTCAAATGTTCACCTGAAACTTTAACGCCTTTTCCACCAGCTAAACCGTCATATTTTACAACAAACTCATTTCCTAATTCTTTCAAATATTCTTCTAATCCATTAATTTTATTAAATGCCTTATATTTGGGACAACCATTTATATTGTATTTAATTAAGAGGTTTCGAGTAAATATTTTAGACGTTTCGAGTTGAGCAAGATTTTTTTTAGGACCAACAACTAATATATTATTTAAATCTAATAAATCAGTTATCCCAACTTCTAAAGGATTTTCAGGTCCAATAATTGCAATTTCAATGTTATTTTCTAAGGCATATTCCAAAACATTTTTTTTATCATTGATGTTTCCAATTGAAATATTATGACAAATTTTTTCAATACCTGGATTATAATTTGATGCAAAACAAAAAATCTTATTCTTAATAGAGGATTTCCGAATTGATTTACATATTGCATGCTCTCTTGCACCAGAGCCAATGACTAGAACATTAATTTCCATTTCTATCATTTTTTCTAGATAATTCTAATTCTAATATTTTTTTATTATCAATATCTTTTGCAACATAATTTCCATCAAGACAAGCCATACATGGTCTATCAATATGATGATCACCTTTTCTTGTGACGGCTTCAATTAATTGATCTATATCTTGGTATAAAATTTCATCAACCTCTAAAAATTTTTTTATTTCATCAATAGATTTATTATTTGCAATTAACTCTTCACGAGTTGGCATATCTACACCGTAATAACAAGGAAATTTTATAGGAGGACAAGAAACAGCAAAATAAACTTTCTTAGCACCAAAATCTCTTAGCATTCTTACAATCTCTCTACTGGTATTTCCTCGAACAATGCTGTCATCAAGAATTAAAACTTTTTTACCTCTTATTTCTGTTTCTTGTGGAACAAGTTTATATTTTAAAGATTTTCTTCTTTCTTTTTGTTCAGGCATAATAAATGTTCTTCCAATGAATGGATTTTTGAATAATCCCTCAGAATATCTTACTCCTAATTCATGAGCAAAAGATAATGCTGCAGTATTTGCAGTGCTTGGAGCAGGAATTATAATATCAGGTTCAATATCAGGGAATTTATTTTTCCAGGATCTAGCTAGATTTTGGCCCATTCTTAGTCTTGACCTATAAACACTTACATCATTTAAATTAGAATCAGGTCTTGAAAAATAAACATATTCAAACACACATGGATTAAACGAAACTTTTTTTATTCGCCTTTTGAATTTTTTCCCACTTTCACTGATATAATAAAGTTCACCAGGAAGAACGTTTCCTTTAGGTTCAAACTCTAAAGAATAAAACATACTATTTTCAGATGCAAAAATATAATCAGAACCTTTTTTAGAAGTTCTTTTTCCGTATACTAGAGGTCTAATACCTTGGGGGTCTCTAAAAGCGATTAAACCTTTTCCAACAATCATTCCTACAATTGAATACGAACCTTTAACATTTTCATATATATATTCAATAGATTTACATAATAAATTAAAAAATTCTTCTTCTGAATTTACTTTTTTAGCTGAATGGAGTTGGTCAGCAAATAAATTCATTAAAACCTCAGTATCGCTTGATGTGTTTAAATATCTTTTATCTTTTTCTGAAATTAAGTTAACTAAGTCACTGTAATTTGTAATATTTCCATTATGTGCTAATGCAATTCCATAAGGAACATTTGTCCAAAAGGGTTGAATTTCTCCATGTCCAAAACCACCATGGGTTGGATATCTGTTATGAGCAACTCCAACTTTTCCTTGAAGTTCAGACATTTTTTTTTCGTTAAAAACATCTCTTGCTAAGCCCATTCCTTTAGCTTTATGCATATGAGTATCATCATATGTCATAATTCCAGCAGCATCTTGGCCACGATGTTGTAAATGAACTAAACAATCAAATAGATCACTGGCTACATTATTTTGAGAATGAATTCCAGCTATACCACACATTATAGTTTTTCTGTTAAAATTGGAGCTAATCCAATGTAACTTTCAGGAGAAAGATTTAATAAGATTTCTCTATCTTCATCATTTAAATCAAGATCCATTATAAAGTCTTTAATTGAGTTTGAGTTTATTGTTTCACCTCTAGTAATTTCTTTTAATTCTTCATATGCGTTTTCTTTACCATATTTTCTTAAAATAGTTTGAATTGGTTCAGCTAATATTTCCCAATGTTCATTAAGCTCTGATTCCAGAACTTTTTCATTGATTGATAATCTTTTTAGACCTTTTAAAATATTTTTTAATGCCAAATAGGAGTGAGCTAAACCAACACCATGGTTTCTTATAACAGTTGAACCTGATAAATCTCTTTGCATTCTTGAAATAGATAATTTCATAGAAAGATGGTTTAAAATAGTACTTCCTAAACCAAGATTTCCTTCAGCATTTTCAAAGTTTATAGGGTTTATTTTATGTGGCATTGTTGAAGACCCAACCTCAGAAGAAACTTTTTTTTGTTTAAAAACACCCCTACAAATATATAGCCAGATATCTTGACAAAAATCAGTTAGGATAGTATTAATTCTAATTATTTGATGAAAACTTTCAGCCAAAGAATCGTTTGGTTCAATTTGAGTAGTTATTAGATTGGGTTGTAGATCAAACGAAATTAAAAATCTTTTGGAAAATTCGATCCAATTAACTTCTTTAAAACTAACTGAATGTGCTGACCAGTTTCCTGTAGCACCACTAAATTTTGCCTCAAAAGAATGTTTTCGTAATGATTTTAAAGATTTAGTAATTCGATGGCTAAATACTGCAAATTCTTTTCCAACTGTTGTTGGGCTAGCTGGTTGTCCATGTGTCAACGAAAGCATGGAAATGTTTTTATATTTTTTTGACAGTAATGTTAATTCATCACAAACTTTTATGAGAGTTTTTATATATTGACTTTCAATTGCATCTTTCCACATTAATGTATAGCATAGATTGTTTATATCTTCAGAAGTAAGTCCAAAATGTATCCAAGCATGAAGTTCTTTTTTTATTCTTGTGTGTAAATAATATTCAACAGCTTTTACATCATGATTTGTTTCTTTTTCAATTTTTTTGATTTTTTTTGCTTCAGAAAAATCAAAATCAAGATAAATTTTTCTTAAATCATGGATTTCTTTTTTATTGAGAGGTTCAATGTTTTGAATTTTTTTTTCACTGCTTAGTGCTATTAAATATTCAACCTCAATTTTAATGCGATATTGCATAAGAGACATTTCTGAAAAAAAAGAATTTAGATCAATAAGATCATTGGCATATCTACCATCTAAAGGGGATAGGTTGAGTAAATTCTTATTCACCAAAAATTCTTTTTACTGCTAGAGCACAGTTTTGAGGATCTATAACAGTCATTACGGGAGTATTGCTTGGCATTTGAAGAGTTGAATGAATATTTACTAACATGTCTGCTTTATCTGAAAATGGAGGACAACCTAAAGTTGGATGATTTGAATTTGCAGCTACAAAACCAGATAGTGCATTTGATCTTCCTGCAATTGTAATATAAATCAATTTTTTTTCATTTTGATTATCATTTAAAATTTCTAATACTTTTAGTGGCTGTTTATGTGCAGATGCAACATGTTGAGACCAAGGTATTTTAAACTCATCTAAATGTTTGGTTATTTTACTTGCGTGATTTTCATCTGAGCTAGAACCCATAATGATTACAACTTTCATATTATTCCTTTCAAATTATTATTTAGTCTATTTTGTATTGGTTCATGGTTTGGAAAAGTAAATTTTTCCCCAGTTATAGTTTCAAATAAATAAATATATCTTTTTGATAATTCTATAATCAAATCGTCAGGAGCATCCGGAAGGTTAACGTCATTATATGGATCACAATTATCAACAAACCATAACCTTAAAAATTCCTTATCAATATTTTCGGGTTCTAAATTATTTTTTAGTCTTTCATGATAGCTCTCTTTAATCCAATATCTGCTTGAATCAGGAGTATGAATTTCATCAATTAATACAATTTCACCATTATTATCAATTCCCATTTCGTATTTTGTATCAACTAAAATCAATCCGTTTGAATCTGCTAATTTCTGTCCAAAAGAAAATAGTTCTAATGCTTTTTTACTACAATAATCCCAATGTTTTTGAGACATCCAACCCTCTTTTACAATATCTTCAGGAGAAATAGGACGGTCATGATCCTTTTCTTTTGTTGTTGGTGTTAGCATATTGTTTGTGAGTTTCTGATTTTTTTTCATTCCTTCTTCGAGAAAATTTCCACAATATTGTCTGTCACCATTTTTATAAACTGTCCATAATGATGTAGATGTACTTCCAGTTATATAACCTCTAACAACAAATTCTATTGGGAAAACCTTACATTTTTTTGCTAAAGTAATATTTGGATCAGGAATATCAATAACATGATTTGGAATAATTTCTTTTGTTTTCTCAAACCACCAAGCACTTGTTTGATTTAACACTTGACCCTTAAATGGGATAGATGCAAGAACTCTATCAAATGCGCTTTGTCTATCAGTTGTTAATAAAATAATTTTTTCACCAATATCATATTGATCTCTAACTTTTCCGGTTAATTTTTCTCCTGTTTTTATTTTAGTTTCTGTAATAGTATTATTCAAAGATGATTTAATTTCATGTTCATAATTAATTGGTAATTTCATAACATTCCTGTCCAAGTGGGTTTAATAAAATATTTGTATCTAAAACTTTTTGAATTTCACTTTCAAAGTTAGTTAATTTTGATGATATTGTCCATAAAACACCATGTTTGAGTGATAAAATTTCATCGATTTCAAATCTATTTTTTAAACTTTGAAATTTTGACCTAGCATAAATATCATCTTTTTCTCTAATAAGAAATTTATAATTTTTTTCTTTATTATTAACTTTAGTTAGAAATTCTTTATTAGAATTAAATAACTCTCCTGATTCTATAATTTCACTTAAAATACTTTCAGATTGTTTTTCAATTTGTATTTCCCAATGTATCTGTTTAGAAATACTTATATTACAATTTAATTGGTTTAGTTTTTTTTGTACTGAGACAGATTCATTATCTGTGATTATTGTACTTATAATTAATTCTAAATGTTGTTTTGGTTTTATATATTTTTTAATCTCAAGATTATTAGGTTCAAGATTTATATCGGTTGAGAAGATAGGGTTTTTTTTTTCAATAAATTCTTTCATTGATGAAAAAATTTTATCTCCATTTATAGTTCTTTCTGGATGTGGCATCATTGCCATAATATTTCCATTTAAATTTGAAACTGCTGAAATATTAAAAACAGAACCATTTGGATTTGTGGGGAATTCATTTATAGCATCTCCATCATTATTGCAATATTGAAATAAAACTTGTTGATTTTCAATCATTTTTTTTAATAGATCATTATTTATTATAAATCTTCCTTCACCGTGAGCAAAAGGAGCATTAAAAAGTTCGTTCTTTTTGAAATGTCTAGTAAAAGCAGATCTTTTTGAATCAACAATCATTTTTAAATTTGACCAGTTATTATAGTATCCGACACCTAAAACTTCATTATTAAAAATTCTTTTATTTTTGGATAAAGCTATCGAAATATTATAATTATTTATACCGGGGACTAATCCTGATTCAACAAGAATTTGAGCTCCATTACATATTCCTAGAACTGGTTTTCCTTTTTCAGATTCAAGTTTAATCATTTCGATTATAGGGTCAAGTGCAGCTAAAATCCCTGCTCTTGATCTGTCTTCGTAAGAGAAACCACCAATAATTATGTAACCATCGAAATCAGATAAAAAAGCTTTTTTTTCATTCCACAAAAAGTCTATTGGATTAAGTCCAACTCTTTTACATGCCATAGACGTTTCTCTCTCAGTATTTGATCCTGGAAACTGAACTATAGCAATATTTTTCATATTATTAAATTAATTCGATCTTTTTTTTGTTATTATTTACAATTCCTATTTCAAAAACTTTACAAAAATTTGATAAAATAGTTTTTACTAATTTTTGATCATTTTGATTTATAATTATAACTAATCCAATTCCCATATTAAATGTTCGAAACATTTCAATGTCACTAATTTTTCCTAAATTCTTCATTACATCAAAAACAGGGAGAGGAGACCAAGATTTTTTATAAATTTCCACACCAAATTGTGAAGGAATTATTCTTGGAATATTTTCAATTAAACCTCCACCTGTGATGTGAGCTATTCCTTTAACATTTATATTATTATTTATAAGTGAAAAAACATGTTTTGTATAATTAATATGTGGCTCAAGTAAAGTAAGTCCAATATTTTTATGAAATTCGGGTATTTTATCTTCTACGTTAAATTTTCCTATTTCAAAAAATAATTTTCTAGCTAATGAATATCCATTTGTATGTAATCCATTTGATTCAAGACCTAATAAAATATCCCCCTCTTTAATATTATTACCAGTGATTATTTTTTCTTTTTCCACCATACCAGTTATAATGCCAACAAGGTCATGCTCGCCTTTACGGTATGTATCTGGCATTTCAGCTGTTTCTCCACCTACAAGTGAAACATTATTTTCATTGCAAGCTTTAACCATTCCAGATACAATTTCTTTAATTATAAATGGATCAAGCTTGTCATTTGCAATATAATCTAAAAATGTTAATGGTTTTGCACCCATTACAATTATGTCATTTGAACATGCGCTCAATAAGTCAATTCCAATAGTATCAAATTTTCTTAATTTTCTAGCAATGATTGTTTTTGTTCCAACACCATCGATACTTTGAACCATAACTGGATGAGTATAATTATTTTTTATATCTGATATATCATATAATGAACCAAAGCTGCCTAAATTTGTTAGAACATTTTTTGAAAAAGTTTTTTTAACTTCATTTTTTATTTGATCAACAGCTTCATTTCCTGCGTCAATGTTAACACCAGCTTTTTTATAATTCATTTTCATTATTTTAATTTTTCCCTTAATCCAAATTTCCAGCTTTCATATAGTTCTTGAATTGGTATTATCATTTCACTATTAATATTAAGTAATGAAGAATGATTGGTTTCTCCAATTTTTTTATAATAAACATTATTTTGATTTAATATTTTCACAGCGTTATTAAATAATTTTTTTTCAATTTCAATTATGTATCCACCTGTTTCAGAAAATAATTGTTTTGTAAAACTTAATTCATCTTCGAGATTTATATTACAACCAATTTTATTTTTGAACATCATTTCAGCAATAGTCACTGCAAGTCCACCATCTGATATATCATGACATGATAATAGTAATTTATTTTCAATACATTTAGAAATTGCTACTATTTGACTTTGTACTTGATTTAAATCTGGTTTTGGTAAGTTCTTTCCAATTTCATTAAATAAATTATAATAAACACTTCCACCAAGCTCATCTTTTCTTTTCCCTATTAATAAAATAATTGAATTTTTCTTTTTAAAGTCTTTAGACAATACGTTTTCTATATCATTTATTTTGCCAACGCAACTGATTATTGGACTTGAAGGAATGGGACCATTTTTGGATTCATTATAGAAAGATACATTTCCACTAATTATAGGAATTGAATGATTCGGATGTTCAATTAGTTTTAGTTTTTCACATGCATATTTAATTCCTTTAATACTTTCAACGAATTGCCACATTTGTTCAGGTTTTTCTGGATTTCCAAAGCATAAGCAATCAGTTAATGCTTGTGGAGTGGCACCAACAGAAACAACATTTTGTATTGCTTCAACAATAGCATTGATTGCACACCAGTAAGGTGAGATTTTTCCAAACCTTGGATTGTGATCTGTAGAAATTGCAATTCCAACATTTCTAATTTCTTGTGGATAATTATCATTATTAAAAGGTTGTAAAACCCCGGAATCAGCTTCCCCAGATTCTAAAATAGTTCTTCCTTGAACTTGTTTATCATAATATTCAAAAATTGGTTCTCGACTTGATACGTTTTCATGTGAAAGAACTTTAAGAAAAATAGATTTTAAATTATTTAATTTTTTAATGTTTGGTTCTGAAAAAACAGTTTTTGGCTCTTTTGTTTTTCTATTATAAATAAATCCTTTTGTAATATCTTGAGTCTTAGCATTAATTAAAATTTCATTTTTACTATGAACAATATATTTATCATCTGATCTTATTTTACCAATTATAGTAGCTTTTGCATTATGAGATACTTCGGGTAATTCAAACTTTAAATTATAATGATCTACAATCATTTGAGATATATCGGGATGAGCTACCCACATAAATCTTTCTTGTGTTTCAGAACAAAGAACTACAGAAGGGTGTAAATTTTTTTGACTGACATGGGCATTATCAAGAAAGATTTCTGCGCCTAATCCAGCACTATCAGCTAATTCAACTGAAGCACAAGCAATTCCGCCTGCACCTAAATCTTTAAAACCCACTAGCTTGTCCAATTTATCGTGTCTTAATTTATCAAATAAACTATATGTTGCTTTAAGTATATGTCTCTCAAGGAATGCATTTGGTTCTTGAACAGCCGCTTTCTTTAATTCTTTTTCTTCTTCATTTAGTTCTAATGAAGCAAAACTTGCACCTCCAAATCCGCTGTTATCTGTTGGTTTTCCAATTAAAATAATATCATACCCAGCTGAATTTTTTGGAGCCATTGAATGAATTACTTGATCTTCTCGAACTATTCCAATAGTTACAATTGTTACTAAACAGTTATCATTATATTCTTCATCAAAATATAAATCACCACCAATATTTGGAATACCTAAAGGGTTTCCATATCCAGCTATACCTGAAATAACTCCTTCTTTAATCCATTTTGTTTTAGCAGAACTAATATCTCCGAATCTTAAAGAATCTGAAATGCCTATAACCTTAGCTCCCATACAAGAAACATCTCTAACATTTCCACCAACACCGGTAGCAGCTCCTTCATATGGAACAATTTGTGATGGATGATTGTGAGATTCATGGCTTATTACTATTCCATATCTTTTTCCTTGATTGTCAATAGCAACTGATACAATCCCTGCATCTTCTTTTGGACCAAGAATGATGTTGGGACCATCTGTAATTAATTCATTCAGATGTATTCGACTACTTTTATATGAACAATGTTCTGAACCTTGAATTGACCAAAGTATACACTCTGATAAAGTTGGTGGACGTTTTAAAATTTTATTTTGTATTCTTAAAACTTCTTCATTTGATAGGGCAATATTATTTTTTTTTAAAACTTTTTTTATTTCACTGTTTGATAAGGAATTAAAATCAAAAATTTCGTTTATAAATGACAATAATTACCTCAAAATTGTTTGATGTCTTTGTGGGCCGATAGATATAATCTTAATAGGACAGTTAATCTTATGCTCAATAAAATATATATATTCTTTTAAAGCATTTGGCAAGAAATCAAACCCCTTTTTTGATATTTTTTCTATTGATGCTTGATCCATAGATTCCCAACCTTCCATTGATATATAGTTTGGTTTAGCTAAGCGTATTTTACCCAAACTACCTGGAGTTTCATCATATTTCTTACCTAGAATTTGATAAGAATCACATATTTTTATTTCTTTTATTCCAGATAATATATCTAATTTAGTAAAAGCTATTTCTGTAAAACCATTGACTCTAACTGCTTGTTTTAGTTGGACAAGATCAAGATGACCAACTCTTCTAGGTCTTCCTGTAGTTGTACCAAATTCTTTACCCTTTTGTCTAAGAAAGTCTGATTCTTCACCATTTATTTCTGTTGGAAATGGTGAAACACCAACTCTGCTAACATAACATTTTGCTACACCAATAATTCTTTTTTTATCATTAAACTCAATTCCAGTGCCTACATTAACTTGACCAGCTATAGTATTTGAGCTAGTAGTATGTGGGTATAAACCATGGTCTACATCAAGTGTCATCCCTTGTGCTCCTTCGAATAAGAAAGTCTTATTTAGTTTATATTCTTTATAGAGAGCAACTTGAGTATCAATAATATAATCATTTAAGATATTGCCATATTCAACATAATCGGTATAGATATCATTTATATCTAAATCAAATTTTTTACCAAAAGCTTGAGTTACTACTTTTTTATTAAAATCATATGATCTTTTTAATTTTTCTTCGAAAATAGCTGGCTCAAGAATGTCTCCAATTCTTATACCATGTCTATATGCTTTATCAGCATAAACGGGAGCAATCCCTCTTTTGGTACTTCCTGCAGCAAGTTCTCCTTGATGTAATGTTAAACATTCGTCCATTACTATATGGTAGGGCATAATAAGATGAGCTCTGTCACTGATTTTTAAATTAGGTGTTATTCCCTTATCTATTAAGGAATTAATTTCATTAATTAATTCCTTAGGGTTAATAACAACGCCATTTGAAATTACAGAAACAGGATGTTTATATAAAACACCTGATGGAATATGATGTAAATGATATTCATTTCCATTTACAATTACAGTGTGACCTGCATTGTTTCCACCTTGAAATCTGACTACATAATCAGAATTTCCTGCAAAATAGTCTGTAATTTTTCCTTTGCCTTCGTCACCCCATTGTGCTCCAACAATTGTTGTTAATTGATTTAGAGTATCGCTCATTTTGATTTATAGTTAAAATGATTCATAATGAAAGACTAATTTTACATATGTAAATTCAAAAGTAAAATCTTAAAGTAAAATTATTTTATTTTTTTTTTGAAACCCCAGTCATATCTAAAATAATTGATGTATTATCTTTAAAGCATTTATTTTGAACAAGTTTTACTTTTAGATAATGAAAAAAAGAAATATAGAATAAACCTCCGTGGACCCAATAAGGAATTACTTTTGTATCAACTCCTCCCCCAATTATAAAAACTGTCATTATTAATAAAACATTTAATAATGTTGGAGGATATAATTTTCTTTTAATGTGAAAAGAACGTTCGTGAAAAGATTTATCTAGTTTATTATTTTCGACAAATTCTTTTATACTCACACCAGTACCTACAAAAAAAAACATTACCAATACTTCTGTAAATAGATAAACTAAAGCTGTAATAAACCCTAGAGGTGTTGGGAATAAACCACCATAAATATTTAATTTAAAAACTCCTTCAAAACCAGATAAGACTAATAATATTAGTGAGGTAAAAGATAAAAGATATATAAGTATCATAAAAAAATACATATTAAAACCTATACATTAAACTTAAAAAAAATTATGTCACCATCTTTAACAATATAATTTTTTCCTTCAACACGAATTTTACCGGCCTCTTTGAGGGATATTTCATTATTATAATTTAACATATCACTATAATGATATGTTTCTGCCTTTATAAAACCTCTTTGAAAGTCGGTATGTATTTTTCCAGCAGCTTCAGGTGCTGTTGAACCTTTTTTTATAGTCCAGGCTCTAACCTCTTCAGGTCCACCTGTAAAAAAAGTTTCTAAATTTAATAATTGATAAGCTTTCGATATTAAATTGTTTAATCCAATTTCTTTAAGATTGAACTCTTTTAAAAATTCTTTTTTTTCTGATTCATCTAAAACAGAAAGGTCTTGTTCTAATTTACAACAAAGTTTGATTGTATCATTTCCTTGAGATTTTGAATAGTGGATTAATTTTTTTGAATATTCGTTATCATTATCATTTGTAATTTCCTGTTCGTCAACATTTGCAACATATAATATTCTTTTATTTGATAACAATTGAAGTTGTTTCATTTCTTCATTCATTTCATCTGGAACGTGAAAAAGGTTAGCAGTTTTTCCTTGATTACAGTGTTGTGATAAAGAATTGTAAAAGTCTAATCGTTGTTTTGATTCTTTAGAACCAGATCTTGAATCTTTTTGTGCTTTGATTAATTTTTTATCAATTGTTTCAATATCCTTAATTAATAACTCTGTATTAATTAATTCAACATCCCTAATAGGATCAACAGATTGTTCAACATGAGTTATATTGTCGTTATCAAAACATCTAACAACGTGAATAATTGTTTCTACTTGACGAATTTGGCTTAAAAATTGGTTTCCTAAACCCTCTCCCTTGCTAGCACCTTTTACTAATCCTGCGATATCCACAAATTCAATTGTATTTTTTACAATTTTTTTTGGATTAAAAAACGAAATAATATTATTTAATCTTTTATCATCAATATTAACTATACCAACATTTGGATCAACTGTACAAAATGGATAATTTTCAGCAGGTATATCAGATGAAGTTAGTGCATTAAATAGAGTTGATTTTCCAACATTAGGTAAACCAACTATTCCACATTGTAATGACACTTAAATTCTACTAAAAACTAATGAACAGTTTGTACCACCAAAACCAAAACTATTTGACATTACATTGTTTAAAACTTGATTTTGGATACCTTCTTGAACTATTGGAAATCCCTCTGCTTCAGGATCTAGATTATCAATGTTTACAGATGCAGGAATAAAACTATTTTTTAACATTAAAATTGAATAAATAGATTCATGAACACCAGCAGCTCCAAGAGAATGTCCGGTTAATGATTTAGTAGAACTAATTAATGGCATATAACCTTTGTCGCTAAAGGCATTTTTTATTGCTTTAAGTTCAGTAATGTCACCAGCTGGAGTTGAGGTTCCATGAGCATTCAAATAATCAATTGGTTCTTTTAAATCTTTAGTTGCCATTTTCATGCAAAATTCTGCTCCTTCCCCAGATGGTCTAACCATATCAAAACCATCAGAAGAGAGACCATATCCTGTAACTTCACAATATATTTTTGCACCTCTATTTTTGGCAATTTCATATTCTTCTAGAATAATTGTGCCTCCTCCACCAGAGACTACAAAACCATCTCTGTCTTTGTCATATGGCCTACTTGCTTTTTCTGGAATATCATTAAAATTAGCACTTAATGCACCCATTGCATCAAATGGTAAAGTAATTATATAAGTTATTTCATCGCCGCCCCCAACAAACATTCTGTCTTGTAGACCATTTTGAATGGTATGAAATGCATTTCCTAAACAATGACTGCTTGTTGCACAAGCTGAACTAATACTATAATTAAATCCTTTTATTTTAAATGCTGTAGCCAAATTGGCTGAATTACAACTCGACATTATTTTAGGAACAAAAAATGGATTAACTCTTCTCGCTCCTTTACTTCTTAGTACATCTGACATTTCAACGATAGGTAGTCCACTTGAAGCACCTGACCCAACAATTAAACCGGTTCTATTATTTGAGATTTCATCTTGGGATAATTTAGAATCATTTATTGCTTCAGCCATTGAAATATGACTATATGCTGCTCCATCTCCCATGAATCTAAGATCTTTTCTTGGAACTAACTTTTTAATATCTGCTGAAATATCCCCACAAACATGTGAACGAAATCCAAGATCTGCTTGTTCTTTGTTAAATGAAATACCACTTTTTTCTAATTGAAGTGATTTTAAAACTTCATTTACGTTGTTTCCAATGCTTGATACTATGCCTATTCCTGTAATAACTACTCTTTTCATTTTAAAACGGTTCTTCCTCTCCTTTTGATGGTGGATATGTAAGATTATCAAAAAGACCAACTTGAAGGTTTTTTGCAAAATAAATTGTTTTATTTGATACCTCTAATGTAGCATCAGTCATTCCCATCCAAATAGGTTTTTTGATAATTTTTTTAATATCAATTTTATATTTTATTAGTTTATGATGTGGTCTTATTTGTCCTTTAAACTTTACTTCTCCGCAGCCCAAAGCTCTTCCTTTTCCTGTTCCACCCAGCCATGTAAGGTAAAATCCTGTGAGTTGCCATAAAGCATCTAAACCTAAACAGCCTGGCATAACAGGGTCATCTTTGAAATGACAATCAAAAAACCATAGTTTTGGATTTATTTCCATTTCAGCAATTATCTGACCCTTATTATATTTACCTCCATCTTCAGATATTTTACTTATTCTATCAATCATAAGCATGGGAGGTAAAGGAAGTTTTGAAATTTCAGACCCAAATGCACCATCAGAAAATTGAAATAATTCAGATTTATTATAATTTTCTTTTTTTTTCATCTTCATAAATTGTTTTTTCCTAGCAAAATTACCTACCTAAGTTTACGTTCAATTTAGATAATTTGCCCATTATATAAATAATGAGATAGGAGAAATATTATGAAACCTTGGGTTCTTGTTTTGGGTTGTTCCACTGGTCATGGTGGTGAAACTAGTAGAAAGTTAGCAGAAAAAGGATATGGTATTATTGGTTTTCACTTTGATAGGGGTGAAATTAAAGTTGAAGCTGAAAAATTGTCAGATGAATTAAAAGAATTAAATGATGGCCGAGTTCATTTTTTTAATAAAAATGCAGCTGACGTTAATATAATGGATGAATATATTCCTGTTATAAAGGAGATAACAAATGGAAATTATTTAAAAATGTTGCTTCATTCAATAGCTTTTGGTACTACAACAAATTTTTTTGGATCTAAGCCTGTTACTCAAAAACAGATGGATATGACTGTTCATGTTATGGGTAATTCACTGCTTTATTGGGTTCAAAAGCTTTTTAAAGAAGATCTAATTGGTGAAGGATCTAGAGTTTTTGGTTTAACTTCGGAAGGAAACTATTTGGCAATGGAAGGTTATGGTCCTGTAAGTGTTGCAAAAGTTGCACTTGAAAGTATAACTAGACAAATTGGTTGGGAATTAGGGTCTTATGGTATAACTGCAAATTGTATTCAAGCAGGAATTACACCTACAAGAGCTTTAACAAAAATCACTGATAAATGGGAAGAATGGGTTGACAAAACAAAAAAAAGAAATCCTATGGGAAGAACAACTGAACCAAAAGATGTTGCCAATATAATTAGTTTAATGTTAGAACCAGAAGCAGATTTTATTAATTGTTCAATAATTTATACAGATGGTGGAGAACACCGTTCTGGTACTTTTTAAAATAGATGAATTTAACTGTCAGAATTAATTTCAATTAAATCGAGACTTTTTCTCTTTTTTAATAATTCTACCATTTCGTAGTTTTCTTTAGTTGGGTACATATTGAATGTAGTTTCAGCTTCTTTTAAAGCATATTCGAACCATCCTTTTTGTGAATATGCTATTGCTAAATTAAAATGAGCTTTTGAGGCGAGTTCCAAATCTTCTCGATTCATTAGTTTTGTTTCATTTGGATATAATCTAATAACTTCTCTGTATTCCAAAATAGCTTCATCAATTAAACCTTTTTCATAATACCAATTTCCAAGTTCAAAATGTCTATTTGGATTATTATTACAGCCTAAAATAAATAATAAAGATAGAGTTGATAAAAATATATTTATATGTTTATTCATTATTGCCACAGCGTTACGTTTAATTTATATGAATGTAATTAAAAAGAACAATAAAAAAATAAATATTATCTCATTATAATTTTTTGTAAAGGTTCTTTTCATTTTCACTTTTTGCGAGAATTACTGCACCAATACTATCGCTTGTAATGTTTATCACCGTTCTAAACATATCGAGTGGTCTGTCAACAGCTAACATTGCACCAACAATAATTGGTACTTCAGGGTTATTGCTTAAACCAACCGCATCTAAAACAATAAATATCATCACTAAACCTGCAGAAGGTATTGCTGCGGTTCCTATTGATGCTAAAAATGCTGTAATTACAATTATGAACTGTTGATAAATTTCGAGCTCAGCTCCTAAAACTTGAGATATAAATAACACCCCAGCACATTCATATAAAGCTGTTCCATCCATATTAATTGTTGCACCTAAAGGTAAAACAAAACTTGATGTTTTATTTGATACCCCTATGTTTTTTTTTAAACAATTCATTGTTACTGGTAATGTTCCCAGGCTTGTACTTGTTGAGAATGCAGTTATAAAAGCTGATGACATCGCTTTCCAGTGCTTAATTGGATTAATCTTTGTAAATGAATAAAAAACTAATGGTAAAATTATTAACCAATGAATTGAAAGACCAATTGCAATAGTTATCCAATAAAAACCTATAACTTTAAATAAATCAATTCCAGAATTAACTATTGCATTAATTATTAATCCAAAAACACCAATAGGTAGAAATGAAATAATACCTTGAGTTAATTTCATCATTAATTCAAATCCATAATCAAAACCTTTAATAATAGCTTTTTTAGGTTTATCAGAAATTTGGGTTATTGCAATTCCTAAAACAATTGACCAAAAAATAAGTGCTAAAATTTCTCCATCAGCCATTGCTTTAATGGGATTGCTTGGAATCATTCTTATTATTATATCCGCTAATGAATTTGGTTGGGATAATGTTGATGGATCAAATTTATTTGAATCAACAGAAAAATTTATTCCTCTTCCAGGTTGTAATAAGTTTGTTAATGACAAACCTACTAAAATGGCTAAGATTGATGTTAACATATAATAACCAAAAACCTTAACTCCCATTCTTCCTAATGTATTGCTATCTCCAATACTTGTAACTCCACTTGTGACAGAAAATAAAATTAAAGGAACAATTACCATTTTTAGTAATTTCATAAAAATTGTACCTAAAGGTGAAAAAATTAAAGCTCTTTCACCAAAAATCATTGCAACAAATGCTCCACCAATCATTGCAATTAAGACTTGCCAGTGTAATTTTAAATTAAACATAGAAGAAATTAACAAAATTCTGATTTATATTGTAAAATAAAAAAAATTCATTAAAGTTAATTTAACTTTTCAAAAAATAATGAAAAACATAGTAAAATTTTTATTTATATATATATTTTTTCAAGTATTTATTTATACGCAGAATATTCCTCACAAGTATATATGCAAAAAACCACATTTCTTTTCAAACCTTAATCAGTTAAATAAAAAAATTAATCATCAAAGTCATATTGATGTTAATTTTTATGATATATATCTAAAAATAGACCTAAGAAATAAAACTTTAAATGGAAATGTTTTAACTAAGTTGACAAAAATATCTGAATCAAATGATAAAATTTTATTTGATTTGAGCAATTATCTTAAAGTTGAAGAAGTGACAATAAATGATTCTTTAATTGATTTTTTTCATAACGATGATATTTTAGAAATTGAAATACCATCATCTTTAGAAGAAAAAAATTTAAATGTTAAAATAAAATATAATGGAACTCCACCTCAAGGTAATAATTCAGGTATTACTTTTTTAGATAGATTTGATCAAAAATTAAATTATACCTCTAAACATTTATATACTTTATCAGAACCTTATGCAGGAAAAGATTGGTGGCCAGGAATTCACAATCCTTCTGATAAGGCTGATTCTGTTTATATCAGGGTAACTACTGAAAAAGGTCAAATGGTCGTTTCAAATGGTTTATTAGATGATGTTGATTCAACCTCTAATGAAAATCTTATCACATTTCAATGGAAAGAGAGATATCCAATTGCCACATATTTAGTTTCATTAGCAATTTATCCATATGATTTTTGGGAACAATCTTTTCAAAGCAATTCTGGTAAAATATTACCAATTCATCATTATGTTTTTCCAGATCAAAAGGAATATTTTGAAAATAATTACAATAAAACACCTGAAGTTTTAAAAGTTTTATCTGATTTTTTTGGAGAATATCCTTTTATAGAAGAAAAATATGGTCATGTTAGTTTTTTATGGCCAGGTGGAATGGAACATCAAACTATAAGTAGTATGTGTTGCCCAGATATGTATTTAATAGTTCATGAAGCTGCTCATCAATGGTGGGGGGATATGGTTACTTGTAAAGATTTTAATAATATATGGCTAAATGAAGGTTTTGCAACATATTCTCAAGCCCTATGGCATGAAAAAAAAGAAGGTGTTGAAACTAGAAATAAATTTATGAAATCTATAGAATATTTTGGTAAAGGAAGTGTTTATATAAATAACCCAGAAACAGTTTATGATATATTTATTTATGATTTAGTTTATGCAAAAGCTGCTTGGGTTTTGCATATGTTAAGAAGAGTTGTGACTGATGAAATTTTTTGGAAAATTTTAAAAAACTATAGGACAAAATACATGTATTCATCAGCTAATACAGAAGATTTTAAAGAAATTGCTGAAGAAACATCAGGAATTGATTTAGAAAATTTTTTTAAACAATGGATATATGGAGAAGACTTTCCGGAATATGATATAGAGTTAATTAAGATAAATGATTCAGAGAGCTTTCTTAACATTACACAAACACAAAATAATAATATTTTTGACATGCCTTTAGATTTATTAATAATAACAAATGTTGATAGTTTTGAAATTTCAATAGATAATAATAAAAGAAAGCAATTGGTTGAGATTAATCATTCAGGCAGAAATATTAAAAGTGTAATTTTAGATCCAAATAATTGGATTTTAAAGAAAGTTAATTATATTGGTATAGAAAACGAAAGTATTCCAAATGAATTTTTAATTGAAAAGCTTTTTCCAAACCCTTTTAATAATATAGTTAGCATAGATATTAATATTCCAACAAAGGGTAATTTAGATATTACGATCTATGATTTGTTAGGTAAAAAGATAAAGCAAATATATAATGGTAAAACAGGTGTTGGTAAATATAGTTTTAATTGGGATGGAAAAAATGAAATGGGTTTACAAGTTCATTCAGGATTATATCTATTTAAAGTAGAATTTGATGGAAATATAAAAACAAAAAAAAGTGTTTATCTTAAATAAATTAAAAATGTATTTATATAAATTTAAAATTTACTTATTATTTTTTTTATCAATTAATATGTTTACATGTAAAAATAAGACCATTGCTTTTAATAAAGCAAATAGTGTGGTTTCATCGATACATCCGATAGCCTCTGAAATAGGAATAAATATTTTGAATGAAAATGGAAATGCAATAGATGCTGCTATTGGAACTGGTTTAGCGTTGGGTGTTCTTGATCAGTTTAATTCAGGTCTTGGTGGAGGTGCATTTATAATGATTAGACTGTCAAATGGAGAAATTTTTAGTATTGATGGAAGAGAAAAGGCCCCAGGAAAAGCTACACGAAATATGTATAATATTGATGGTAAAACAAATTTATACTATAGCCAAAATGGTCCTTTATCTGTTGCTGTTCCGGGATTGCCAGCTGCATATGTAAAGGCTTTAAATTTAGCAGGTACAAAAACATTGGAAGAATTAATTAAACCATCAATTAATATCGCTAAAAAGGGTTTTAAGTTAGATGATGACTATATTAGAAGATATAAAATAAATATTGAAGAATTAAAAAAAGATTCTTCGTCAAGAAAAATTTACTTCAATCGTCAAGGAAAAGAGTTTAAGAAGGGTGATATTTTCATTCAAAAGGATCTTTCAAGTACTTATCAAAAATTTGGAAAAAATGGAATCGATTATTTTTATAAAGGTGAATTTGCAAACAAATTAGTGAAGTTAATGAAAGAAAGAGAAGGTTTAATTACCCATGATGATATGAGAAATTATAAAGCCATTCAAAGAGAACCTATTCAAGGTAAATATAAAAATTATAATGTTTATGGAATGGGGCCTCCAAGTTCGGGCGGAATTAATGTTTTACAAATGTTGAATATGATAGAAATTTCAGGCATTTTAAATGGTAAAAAAGAATTAGATAAAGAAAGTATTTATTATATATCATTAATAATGAGTGAGGTGTTTCAATCTAGGTCTAATGACTTAGGAGATCCTGATTTTAATAATATAAATATTAAAAATTTAATAAGTAAATCTTATGCCCAAAAAAAATTATTAGATATTGAATCAAAAGAAAAAAAAATTAAAAATAATTCAAATCAAAATTTTAATTCAGGTCATACTACTAATTTATGTGTAATAGATAAATGGGGAAATGTAGTGGTTATTAATCAAACGGTTAATCATACTTTTGGTTCAAAAGTTACAGTTCCTGGAACAGGAGTTATTTTAAATAATGAGATGGATGATTTTAGTATTGAGTCTGGTTTACCAAATGCATTTGGTCTTACAGGTGGAGAAATTAATTCAATTGAAGGTAATAAAAGGCCACTCTCAAGTATGTCTCCAACTATTATCACAAAAAATGATAAACCTATAATTATAGTTGGTGGAGCTGGAGGACCAAGAATAATCACTTCAGTTTTACAATCAATAATTAATATTCTTGATTTTAATTTATCAGTTGAAAATGCAATATCTAAACCAAGATTTCATCAACAGTTTATCCCTGATGCAATTTACGTTGAAAAAGGGTTTTCAAATGAAATAATTAATTATCTTGAGGAAAAAGATTATGAAATAATTGAAAAAGAGAAATTAGGTATTGTAAATATCATTGCATGGGATTCAACAAAAAACATATATACTGGCGCCTCAGATGTTAGAGTTAGACAAGGAAAAGCTTCAAGGGGAAATTGAATGGCGTTTGATAAAAAAATAACAAAAAAAACAACACCTAAATTTAAAAAATCGCTTACTAGTTCAACAAATCGTATTCCTTCAACATATGTTGAAGGAAATAAGAATAAATATGATAGAAAAAAATTGAAATTGGAGTTAAAAAAAAATATTGATTGAATTTATTTATGAGAAAAAACTCTATTAAGCAATTTAAGTAGTTCCTCATTATATATATTTTTTCCTAAGTATCTTTCTCCATTCTTATCTTGAATAATTAATTCAAAATGTAGATGTGCTGATTTTCTATTACCTTTTGCGCCATCACTAGTTCCACTGTTTCCAACGTTACCTATGATATCACCTCTTGAAATATTTTTACCAACTTTTATTTTGGGGTTTATTTTAGATAAATGTGCATAAATAGAAATTATTCTTTTATCCTTTGTAAAACTGAAACCATGATCAATCATTACAGTTCTTCCATAAAGAATATTTACAAAAATATCTGAAGGGGTTCTTTGAATTATAGAGGCTTTTTTAAGTAAATCGTTTCTGAATTCATTTGATACTTCGTAATAATCAAGATCACTTCTAATAATTACTCCATCAAAAACACTCCTAACCTCAGAATCGTAATTTCCAGCAAAATCTATTCCTTGGTGAATTCCACTTCTATATTTTCTAGAAGCATTTGGTAATAGGTTTAAAGACAAAGGAATTTCAATATTAGGACATGGAAACAAAAGCTGACCATCTTCGATGTAACTAAAATCATCTATTAATTCAATTTCTTTTTTATTTATATAAGTTTTATCATCCTGTAAAATTTGTTGTAACAGATGAATTTTATTTGAATCTATTTTAAACTTTACTTGTTTTGACGTATCAGACAAATTTAGTTCAAACATTCTATATGGATGTTGATTTTCTTTATTGAAATAGGAATAAATTTTATTTACAAAACTTGAATCTTGTGTATTTAGTAATTCAAAATAATTAATTTTTTTTGAGAATTTTTTTAGTTCTTGATTTATTATTGTATCATTTGCATTAAAATTTTTTGGAAAATTAAAATTAACATATTTATTTTCATTAGTAGTAGTAATTATTAGGTTTTCATTTTGTTCTATTTCATTTAAAATTATTTCAGGTTTTGATGAGCAAGCAATGAAAAACAAAAAAAATATTGGAAGTATTTTAAATAGATTCATTTTTCTAAATTCAAAATTTCTTCAATCCCATTTTTAAAAATTTCAATTGGATCTCCAACAAAAGTTTTTAATGATATACTTGTAAAAATAGATTTTTTGAAAAATTTATTTTGATCATATTTTTCATCAAGATAGACATCAACTAATGGTTTATCAAAAATTTGAAGAGTTTCAAGTAAGTCGAATTGATTTACACTCCAGGAGGAAGGAGAAATTAAAATAGCATTGGACCAGTTTCGATTTTTGTGAAGAAAATTAATTGTTTTTCCAACATCATTTGATTGTAATGTTTTTAAATTAATTTTATGGTTTTTGATTTTATTTTTAATTTCTTTGTTAATTTTATCTAATGTGATTTTTTTATCTAATAATGCTGATTTAACTCCAATTAAATTGAAATTAGGTCCATAAATAATTAAAATATTCATTTTAAGTTTTTTGTTTGCTGCCTGTTATGAGAATAGGTAAATTCATTTGTTATATTTGTCTCTATTTTTTACTAATTTAATTTAATTAAAATATAGACTTAATATAAAAATTCAAATAAAATAAATTGACGAAAAAAATTAAATATATATTTTTTCAGGCCCTTATGGGCTATTTTTTTGCAAAAAATTATGTCGTTTGTTAATTTTTTAAAACAGAAACCAGCAATATTGCTTCTTGAAGATGGTAGAGAATTTGAAGGTTTTTCATTGGGAGCAGAGGGTGAAACTTCAGGGGAAATTTGTTTTAACACTGGAATGTCAGGGTATCAAGAAATAATTACTGACCCATCTTATTCCGGTCAACTTGTTGCTATGACATATCCCCATATTGGAAACTATGGTACAAATAATCAGGATGTAGAATCATCTAAAATCCAAGTTTCTGGGTTTATTATTAAAGAAGAGACTGTAATACCATCAAATTTTAGGTCAAATGCCTCATTAAGAAGTTATTTGAAAGAAGTCGGTGTTGTTGGTATTCAGGGTATAGATACCAGAGCCTTAACAATTCATTTGAGGAAAGAGGGATTGATGAATGGTATTATAAGTACAATTGATTTTAATAAATCATCATTGATGGAAAAAGTTAAAAAAGTTCCTCAAATGAATGGATTAGATTTAGTAAAAAATGTTTCGACTGATAAAAAATATTTTTATGCATCAAAGAATAATTCAAAAAATAATAAAATTGTTGCCATTGATTTTGGGATTAAAAGTAATATTTTAAGGTTATTAAGTCATTATGAATGTGATATTGAAATAGTTCCTGCAAATACTAATGCTGAAGAAATTTTAAATTTAAATCCAGATGGAATTTTTTTATCAAATGGCCCAGGAGATCCATCTGCAATTGATTATGGTATTAAAACAATTAAAAAATTAATAGGTAAAAAACCAATTTTTGGAATTTGTTTAGGTCACCAATTATTAGCACTTGCATTAGGAGCCAAAACATATAAGTTAAAATTTGGTCATCATGGTATTAATCATCCAGTAAAAAATTTAAATAAAAATACTATTGAAATTACAAGTCAAAATCATGGTTTTGCTGTTGACCCAGACTCATTACCAAATGATACTAAAATAACGCATATAAACTTAAATGATAATACTGTTGAAGGTTTTGAATCAAACTCTTGTAAAGCTTTTTGTGTTCAATACCATCCTGAATCAGGACCGGGTCCTCATGATAGTAGATATTTATTTAAAAAATTTAAAAATTTAATGAAAAATGCCTAAAAGAAAAGATTTAGATTCTATACTAATTATTGGTGCAGGACCAATAATAATAGGCCAAGCATGTGAGTTTGATTATTCTGGTACTCAGGCATGTAAGGCTTTAAAAGAAGAGGGCTATAGAATTATTTTAGTTAATTCAAATCCTGCAACTATTATGACAGATCCGGAAATGGCAGATGCTACATATATAGAGCCATTAACCTTAGAGTCATTAACATCAATTATTGAAAAAGAAAATCCAAATGCTATTTTGCCAACAGTTGGTGGACAAACTGCTTTAAATCTCGCAGTTGAATTAAAAGAAGCTGGTGTATTAAAAAAGAATAAAGTTGAATTAATTGGTGCTAATATAAAAGCCATTCAGAAAGCAGAAGATCGAGAAAAATTTAAAGAAGCAATGGAATCAATTAATATTGACATAGCCCATGGAGGTTTTGCAAAAACATTAAATGAATCTAAAAAAATAATTCAAAAAATGGGTTTTCCAATCATTATAAGACCTTCTTTTACATTGGGGGGTACAGGTGGTGCAATTGCCTATAATTATGAAGAATTTCTAGAGCTTGCAGAAAAGGGAATAGAATCAAGTCCAATTTCAGAAATATTAATTGAGGAGTCTTTATTAGGTTGGAAAGAATTTGAATTAGAAGTTATTAGAGATAAAAATGATAACGTAATAATTATTTGTTCAATTGAAAATGTAGATCCGATGGGTGTACATACAGGAGACTCCATTACAGTTGCTCCCGCACAAACTTTGACGGATCAGGAATATCAATTAATGAGAGATTCTGCAATTAAATGTATAAGAGAAATTGGAGTTGATACGGGAGGTTCGAATGTGCAATTTGCAGTAAATCCCAAAAATGGAAGAATGGTTATTATTGAAATGAATCCTAGGGTGTCAAGATCATCGGCCTTAGCATCTAAAGCAACAGGTTTCCCAATTGCTAAAATTGCAGCAAAACTTGCTGTTGGGTATAGTCTTGATGAATTAAATAATGATATAACAGGTAAAACATTAGCAGCATTTGAACCCACTATTGATTATGTTGTTACAAAAATTCCAAGATGGGATTTTGAAAAGTTTCCATCAGCTTCGGGTCAATTAGGTGTTCAAATGCAATCAGTTGGAGAGGTAATGTCTATTGGTAGAAATTTTAGAGAATCTCTTCAAAAGGCATTTAGATCTTTAGAAATTGGTCTCTATGGTTTAGACCCTAAAGAAGGTCATAGATCATTAAACATGTCAAATTTAACTTATGCAACAACTTTTAGACTACTTAAAATCAGACAAGCTTTTGTAGAGGGAAAAAGTATTGAAGAGATATATGAATTAACAAAAATTGATAAATGGTTCTTAAGAAATATTCAACAAATTGTTTTTGATAGTCAATTAGTTGATATCGATTTAAAGAAAATCAAATATCTTAAGCAAGAAGGTTTTTCTGATTTTCAAATAGCTAAATCATTTAAAAAAACAGAGGAAGAAATTCGTTTAATTAGAAAAAAAAATCAAATCATACCTACATATAAAGTAGTTGACACTTGTGCTGCAGAATTTGAAGCTAAAACACCTTATTGTTATTCCACTTATGAACAAGAAAATGAAATAAAACCACTTAAGGGTAAAAAAATTGTTATTCTAGGTGGTGGACCAAATAGAATTGGACAAGGTATCGAATTTGATTATTGTTGTGTTCAAGCAGTTTTTGCAGCAAAAGCGCTTGGCTGGAAAGCAATAATGATAAATTGTAATCCTGAAACGGTTTCAACTGATTTTGATATAACTGATCGACTTTATTTTGAACCCGTAACATTTGAAGATGTTATGAATATTATTGATTTAGAAAAACCAGATGGTGTTTTAGTACAATTTGGTGGACAAACACCATTAAATATTGCTAAAAAATTATTAGATGCTGGTGCTCCAATATTAGGAACTTCCCCACATGCTATAGATTTAGCAGAAAATAGAGAAAAATTTGGTTTAATATTAGATAGATTGAATATTCCAAAGCCAGAGTATGGAACAGCTTTTTCAACTGATGAGGCAAAGGAAGTTGCCAAAAGAATTGGATATCCAGTTCTTGTAAGACCTTCTTATGTGCTTGGTGGAAGGGCAATGGAAATTGTTTATGATGATAAACATTTAATTAATTATGTACAAAGAGCTGCAGATATATCTCCAGAACATCCTATTTTAGTTGATGCATTTTTAGAGGATGCATTTGAATTTGATGTTGACGCAATATGTGATGGAAGTGAAGTTTACATTGCTGGTGTAATGCAACATATAGAAGAGGCTGGGATTCATAGTGGAGATTCATCATGTGTTTTACCACCATATTGGTTGAGTAAGGAATGTTTAGAAAAGATTGAAAATTATACTAGGCAATTATCAATTGAAGTTGGAGTTAAAGGTTTAGTTAATATTCAATTTGCTGAAAAAAATGGAGTTGTTTATGTTATTGAAGTTAATCCTCGTGCTAGTCGAACAGTTCCATTTGTAAGTAAAGCAACTAATGTACCATTAGCTCAAATTGCTACTGGAATAGCTTTAGGAAAAAAATTGAAGGATTATAATTTAAAAAAATGGTCAACAAATAAACATATCGCTGTAAAAAAACCAGTTTTCCCATTTAATAAATTTCCTAACGAAAATATTTTTTTAGGTCCAGAAATGAAATCAACCGGAGAGGTAATGGGTATCGCGCCAGAATTTGGCGATGCTTTTTCAAAGGCAATTATGGGTGATGGAAACCAGCTTCCAATTAAAGGAAAAGCTTTTATTTCAGTTAATGATTTTGATAAACCTAAATTAATACCTATCGCTAAAGATTTATTAAACATAGGTTTTAAAATAATAGCAACAAAGGGTACAGCTGAATTTTTAAAAAAAGAGAACTTAACAGTTGATACAATTTATAAAGTTGGTGAAGGTCGACCTAATACTCTTGATGGAATTAAGAACAAAGAAATTAGTTTAGTTATAAATACACCTCTTGGAGCACAATCTAGATTTGATGAAAATTCAATTGGAATTGCAGCTATTCAATCTCGTATTCCAGTTTTAACAACATTATCAGCAGCTCAAGCTTTAATAAAAGCTATTAAGTCAACTAATAAAAATCAGGTTAGAACTATTCAAGAAATTCATAATGCTTAGTATTATTTAAACTCTTTGTTTTCATCATGAAATCATTTACTTTAATCACTGTTATGCGTATCATATTAAATCAATTAAAGAGAAAAAAATCTTTTTTAAAAAAGTAATCAGGGATATATATTGAATTTTAAAACCCCCAATTACTTTGGGGGTTTTTTTTTAAATGTTTTAGGGAGACACAAAAATTGTGAAAAAAATTGTTTTAGCATATAGTGGCGGTTTAGATACATCTGTAATTTTAAAGTGGTTATCAAATTCTGGGTTTGAAGTTTTTTGTTTTATTGGAAATGTTGGTCAGAAAGAAAATTTTCAAGAAATTGAAGAAAAAGCTTTAAAAACAGGAGCATCGGATGTTACAACATATGACTTAAGAAAAGAATTTGTTACAGATTTCATTTTTCCAGCATTAAAAGGAAATGCATTATATGAAGGTAGATATTTGTTAGGAACTTCATTGGCAAGACCTATTCTAGCAAAAGCACAGATAGAAATGGCTAAAGATTTAAATGCAGAATATGTTGGTCATGGTTCAACTGGTAAAGGTAATGACCAAGTTAGATTTGAATTAGCATACTATGCATTAAATCCAGATATTAAGGTAATTGCACCTTGGAAAGATGTTGTTTTTTTAGATCAGTTTAAGGGAAGAAATGATTTGATTTCTTATGCAAAAAAATATAATATCCCAATTGGTGTTTCAAAGAAAAGACCATATAGTGAAGATGAAAACTTAATGCACATTAGTCATGAGGCGGGAATGTTAGAGGACCCAAATTATAGGCCTGAAGAATCAGTTTTTTCTCATACATCTTCGCTAAACAATACCCCTAATTCAGAAGAAATTATTATTATATCATTTAAAAATGGTATTCCTACAAAAGTAATTAATGAATCAAAAAAAATTGAAATAACAGATTCCTTAAAATTATTTCTTTATCTTAATGATCTAGGAAGTAAACATGGTATCGGTAGATTAGATATGGTTGAAAATAGATTTATAGGTATTAAATCCAGAGGAATTTATGAAACTCCGGCTGGTAAAATTTTATGGACTGCTCATAGGGATATTGAAGGTTTAGCAATGGATAAAGAGGTAATGCATATAAGGGATTCTCTAATACCTAAATTTAGTGAATTAATTTATAATGGTCTTTGGTATTCTCCTGAAATGGACTTTATTATGAGTGCCTTCAACAAGAGTCAAGAAGAAATCGATGGTGATGTTACATTATCTTTATTTAAAGGTAATGTTACAACTATTGGAAGAAAATCTCCAACTTCCTTATATGATCAAGATTTTTCAAGTATGGATAAAGAGGGAGGATTTGATGCTATTGATGCAAAAGGTTTTATTAATATTCATTCTATCAGATTAAAAGCACATAATCTTTTAATTAAAAAGAAAAAAAAATCAGAAAAAAATTCAAAACCATTTGGATGGAGAAATAATACTGATGAATAAAATTTGGGATAAGGGACTAAAACTAGATAAAAAAGTTGAAAAATTCACAGTTGGTAATGATTTTTTGATTGATATGAAATTAATTAATTATGATTGTAAAGCTTCAATAATTCATGCCAAAATGCTAAATAAAATAGGAGTTTTATCAAAAGTTGAATTAAAAAAAATAGTCGATGTATTAAATGAAATAATTAACTCAAATGACTTTGTTATTAATATAGAGGATGAGGATTGTCATACCGCAATAGAAAATTATTTGATAGAGAAAATCGGAGATATTGGAAAAAAAATACATACTGCAAGATCAAGAAATGATCAAGTTTTAACAGCTTTAAGATTATATTATTTAGATAATATAAATAATTGTGATTATTTACAAAAAGAATGGATTAAATCTTTAAAAAAATTTAAAAAAAAATTTGGAACAATAAATTTTCCTGGATATACGCATTTCAGAAAAGCAATGCCATCCTCTATTGCAATGTGGTCAGAAGCATTTATTGAATCATCCTTAGATAATGCTAAATTATTAAAAGTATCTCGAAAAATAATGAATAAATCACCATTGGGAACAGCTGCAGGATATGGTGTTCCAATGAAAATTGATAGAGAGTTTACTGCAAAAGAAATGGGATTTGGTTCTAATCAAAATCCAATTTATGCTCAAATAAGTAGAGGAAAATTTGAAAAAATATTGATTCATTCATTAGTTCAAATAATGTACGACATAAACAAAATTTCTTCAGATTTAATTTTATTTTCAATGGATGAATTAGGATATTTTCAAATTCCTGAAAAATTTTGTACTGGAAGTTCTATTATGCCTCAAAAAAATAATCCTGACGTTTTAGAATTATTAAGAGCTAAATATAATAATGTAAGATCATATGAATCTGAAGTTTTAAATATTTCTAGTAATTTACCCTCAGGGTTTCATAGAGATTTTCAATTAACAAAAGAACCTACAATTAAAGCAATAGAAACAACTTTAGATTGTATAAAAATGATTACCATGTTATTTAATGAATTGATTGTTAATGAAAAAAAATGTAATGATGCTCTTTCAGGTGAAATATATGCTACTGAAAAAGCATATAAATTAGTTGAAAAAGGAGTGCCATTTCGTTCTGCATATAAAATTATTGCAAAGGAATTAAGTAAAAAATAATGTGTAAATATATCTCTTGCTTAAACCTATCTAATAATGATAAATTTTATAATGATAATTATCGGCTTAATAAAAAAACAAATACCGTCATTCCCTTATTTTTGGGGGGAAGTTGTGTAAAAAAACATTAAACAGCTTTTATATCAACCCCCGAATAGAACTGTTTGGGGGTTTTTTTTAATTGAAAAAAGAAAAGGAGAATGTAATGTCTCAAGGTAAATGTGAAGAATGTGGAACAGAAATAGAACTTGAAAGCGGAACTGTTGAAAATGAAATCATTGATTGTGATGATTGTGGAGCAGAGCTCGAAGTTATTTCTCTAGACCCTGTAAAGTTAGAGCCTGCACCAGAAGAGCAAGAGGATTGGGGTGAATAGTAATTTTTTTATTGAACTTTTAGGTTCTTTCCTGTGAAAATTGGAATTTTATTTTCAAAAATAAGGGTTGAGGAAAAACTTCTAATTGAGGAAGTTAAAAAGAGAAGAAATGTTACTTTAAAATTAATAGACAGTAGAAAATTAATAATTACTCCTGAAGATGATTTGGGAATAGATGTTCTCCTTGATAGGGAAATTGCTTCATCAAAAGCACTACATGTTGTAGAAATGCTTAAAAATTCTGCTGTAAGATGTATTAATAGTTACGATGTAATAAGAATTTGTGGTGATAAAGTTTTTACATCTAGGTGGTTAAGTAAAAAAGGTGTTCCAACTCCAAAGGTAAAAGTAGCATTCACAAAAGAAAGTGCATTAGAGGCAATTGAGGAAATGGGATATCCAGTTGTTCTTAAGCCTGTTGATGGTTCTTGGGGAAGATTGATTGCAAAAATTGAAAATAAAAATTCAGCTCTAGCTATTCTTGAACATAAATCTTATTTGAGTTCATTTTATCATTCAATTTTTTATTTACAAGAATATATTAATAAACCTGATAGAGATATTAGAGTTTTAATGATTGATGAAGAACCTATATGTGCATCGTATAGAAAATCTTCGGATTGGCTAACAAACGTATCAAAAGGTGCAACAACTGAAGAATGTATCATTACTCCCGAATTAGAAAAAATTTCAATTATGGCTTCAAAAGCAGTTGGGGGTGGAGCTTTAGCAATTGATATTATGGAAACAGCAGATGGTTTTACTGTTAATGAAATTAACTGTTCAATGGAATTTAAAGGTAGTATGCATGCTGTAAAAAAAAATATTCCATCTATAATTATAGATTACTGTTTAAAAGATTAACTTAAAAATTATGAGTATAAAAATAGGGTTATTATTATCTAGAGTTCGACAGGAAGAAAAATTACTTCTCAAAGAAGCTGAAAATCGAAATTTAAAGATTATAAAAATTGATAGTAGATATTTAAAATTAGGTCTAAATGATAACTATAATTTTGACATTTTATTGGAAAGAGAAATATCTCATTCAAGAGCTATATATGCTCTAAATATGTTTAATGGTGCTGGTATAAAAACTGTTAATTCCTACGATGTTGCAATGATTTGTGGAAATAAAGTAATCACTTCAAAAGCATTAATTGATAATAATGTTCCAACTCCAAAGATAAAAGTAGCATTTACAAAAGAAAGTGCATTAGAGGCAATTGAGCAAATGGGATATCCGGTAGTGTTAAAGCCTGTAGTAGGATCATGGGGAAGATTGATAGCTAAAGTTACTGATCGGGCTGGAGCTGAAGCTATTCTTGAACACAAAGAGTACTTGGGAGCTTACTATCATTCAATATTTTATATTCAAGAATATGTGGATAAACCTGGAAGAGATATTAGAGCATTTGTAATTGGAGGTGAAACTATTGGAGCTGTTTATAGATCTTCGGAACATTGGATTACTAATACAGCAAAGGGAGCAAAAACCTCTAAATGTGAATTATCATCAGAATTAAATGAGATTTGCCAAAAAGCTGGAAATGCAATTGGGAAAGGTGTTTTAGCAATAGATTTAATGGAATCTAAAAATGGTTTTTTAGTTAATGAAATTAATTATACTGTTGAGTTTAGAAATAGTATAGAACCAACAGGCGTTAATATTCCTGGAAAAATTATTGATTATGTAATTAGTGAGGCGAGGTAAAAAATGTCAAAGAAAATCAAAGTAGGTGTAGTTGGAGGTTCTGGATATACGGGAGGTGAGTTATTACGTATATTGTATGGTCATCCGTTTGTTGATATTGTTGGAGTTACATCAAGAAAATATTTAGGAAAACCTATTTCTAGAACGCATCCTAATCTTAGAAAAATTTCTAAGCTTAAATTTATTTCAATTGAATCAATGCCAGATGTAGATGTTTTGTTTTTAGGTCTACCACATCATGCTGTTATGGATTATATTGACGATTTTTTAAAAAAAACAGATTTGCTAATTGATTTAAGTTCTGATTTTCGATTGTCAAATCCTGATGACTATATAAAATATTATGGTCATGAACATTCAAGACCTGAATTATTAAAGGAATTTGTTTACGGGATGCCAGAGTTACATAGAGAAAAAATTATTAATTCAAAATTTATTGCAGTGCCAGGTTGTACTGCTACTGCAGCTATATTACCTTTGAAACCTATTGTTGATAATTTAAATCCTAAAATCATTGTTGTTGATTCAAAAGTGGGATCCTCTGCGGCAGGAGCAGCATATAGCTTATCAACTCATCATCCTGAAAGAAGTAATGTTGTTAGAAGTTTTAAACCCTCTATGCATCGTCATTTAGCTGAAATGAATCAAGAGCTAAATAAAGATGGGTCTATATCATTAAATTTTTCACCTCATGCAGTTGAAATGATAAGAGGTATTCAAAGTACAATACATGTCTTTTTAGATGAAGATTATACCTCACAAGACATTTGGCAAATATACCTTCAAGCTTATAAAGAAGAACCATTTATAAGATTAGTAAGAGAAAAATTTGGTATTTATAGATTTCCAGAACCTAAACTTGTTTTAGGAACAAACATCTGTGAGATTGGTTTTGAAAAAGATGAATCAACGGGTAGGTTGATTATAATGTCGGCAATTGATAATTTAATGAAAGGTGCTGCTGGCCAAGGTGTTCAAAGTATGAATGTTGCATTAGGTTTTGAAGAAACTATTGGAATTAATTCAATCGGTTTTCACCCCGTATAATTAGGAGAATTTATGTTTGTAGTTAAAGTTGGTGGTAGTGAAGGTATTGATTATGATGCTTTTATTACTGATTTATCAAATCATAATAATTATATAATTGTTCATGGTGGATCAAGTGAGTTGAATCAAGTTTCTACCAAATTAGGTCACCCCCCAAAATTTGTTGAATCTGTTTCAGGATATACCAGTAGATTTACCGATCGAAAAACTATGGATATCTTTAATATGATTTATGCAGGAAAAATGAATAAAATGATTGTTGAAAAAATGCAACAAATTAATATTAATGCTATCGGTCTAAGTGGTATTGATGGAAGGTTAATTGAAGGAAAAAAAAAGAAAAGTTTGAAAGTAATCGAAAATGGAAAAAAGAAAATTCTTAGAGGAGATATGAGTGGGATGATTGAGAAAATCAATCATAGTTTGATTGAGTTATTATTACAAAATGGATATATTCCAGTTATCACACCGCCCGCAATATCTTATGAGGGAGAGGCAATTAATGTAGATGGTGATAGATGTGCTGGTCAAATTGCAGTTTCTGTTAAAGCAGATCAATTAATTATCCTTTCTAATATTCCTGGATTATTAAAAGATCCTTTAGATGAATCTAGTTTAATCAAAAATATTAAAATTGAAGATATTGATTATAATATTCAAAATTATGCAAAAGGAAGAATGAAGAAAAAACTTCTTGGAGCTCAAGAAGCAATTAATGGAGGAGTAAAGAAAGTAATTTTGGGTGATGCAAGAATTGATAATTCTATTTCAGCTGCTTTAAACGGAAAAGGAACAATCATTGAATAATTGGTTAGAAATTGAGGAAAAACATTCTAGTGGAGCTTATGGTGGTTGGCCTATGACTATTGTTAGAGGAAATGGTTCATATTTATGGGATTCAGATGATAACAAATATCTTGATTTATCAACCGGAATAGGAGTAGCTAGTTTAGGACATAGTAATATAAACATCAAAAATGCTCTTACTGAACAATCTGGAAAATTAATATCGGCAAGTCATGGATATTATGGAAATGATGTTAGGGCTTTATATTTAAAAAGATTAGCAGAAATATCACCTAAAAATTTAAACAGAATCTTTTTATGTAATTCAGGTACTGAAGCAGTTGAAGGAGCTATTAAGTTAGCAAGGTCTGTTTCAAAAAAATCAAAAATCCTTTCTTGTGTAAGAGGTTATCATGGAAGAACTCTTGGTGCATTAAGTGCTACCTGGAAGGAAGCAATGAAAGCTCCTTTTAATCCAATTGTTCCCAATTTTGAACATGTTCCATTTGGAAAAATTGACCCAATTAAAAATAAAGACTTAGATAACGTAGCAGCTATTTTAATTGAACCCATTCAAGGTGAAGGTGGAGTATATTCTGCTTCTAAATCATATTTAAAAGAATTAAAAAATCTGTGTTTGGAAAACGATATACTTTTAATTTTTGATGAAGTTCAATGTGGGTTTGGTAGAACTGGAGAGTGGTTCGCATCTCAATATTTTGACGTAGAACCAGATATTATCTCAATTGCTAAAGCTCAAGGAGGAGGAGTTCCAATAGGTGCTGTTATTTTTAATGACAATTTAAAATTTGAAAAAAAAATGCATGGAAGCACATATGGTGGTAATCCATTGGCATGTGCAGTTGGACTTTCAGTAATTGAATTTATAATGGATAATGGTGTTTTAAATAATGTAAAAAAAATGGGAGAATATTTTAAAACAGAATTACATAATATTTTAAATGATTATCCAAATATATTAAAAGATGTAAGAGGAGTTGGTTTAATGATAGCTCTTCAATTTAGAGGTCCTGCAGGACCTGCATTGATGGGTTTATTAGACAAAGGTGTGTTAGCTTTAACTGCTGGTAAACCCAATTTAAGGTTTTTACCTCCCTATATAATCAAAAAAGATGAAATAGATTTTGCAATTACCTCATTGAAAGAAGTTCTTAGTGAGGTTAGTTGAAAAATTAGTTAGAATTCCAAGCGTTTCAGGTTCAGAATCTAAAGCGGTAAATCTTTTTATTGATGAAATGTCTAATTTAGGTTTTGAAACTGAAATTGATAAAGTTGGAAATGCAATAGGAACATTTGGTAATGGTCCTATACTTATTTATTTAATTGGACATATTGATACGGTTGAAGGTGATATTCCAGTTAAAGTTGAGAAAAACTTATTATTTGGAAGAGGAAGTGTTGATGCTAAGGGTTGTTTATCAGCATTTGCTGAATCAGTAGGAAGATCTAAAGATTTATCTAATGAAATAACCTTTAAAGTAATTGGTTGTGTTGCTGAAGAAACGGATTCTAAAGGTTGTTTACATGTAATAAATAGTTTTAAAGAACCCAACTATATAATCATTGGTGAACCTAGTGGGTGGAGTGGAATTACACTTGGTTATAAAGGTTGTTTTAATATTTTTTATGAAAACAGAGTTCCAATTTCTCATAGTGGTGCTTCTGAAAAAACTTCGGCTGAATTAGCATTCAATTTTTTTAATTATTTAAATCATTATACTAAAGATAATGGAGTTGAGTTTAATAAGCTGTCTTTTAGACTTTCAAAGATTAACACATTTTTTGATGGCACACATTCTACAGTAAAAATGCAAGTAAATGTTAGAACTCCAAGTGGTTTTAATTTTAAAGAATTTTCTAAATTATTAAATCAAAAGTTTGATTCATCTATTTTTAAAATAACTGATTTAATTTCACCAATAATCACATCTAAGCGAAATCGATTGGTAAGCTCCTTTTTAAATTCAATTAGAAATAGTGATGGAAAACCTTCATTTAAATATAAAACTGGTACTTCAGATATGAATTTAGTTGGATCTTGGGATTGCCCAATTTTAGCTTATGGTCCTGGAGATTCATCTTTGGATCATACACCAAATGAACATTTATCCCTTGATGAATATGATAAAAGTATAAATGTATTAACTAAAGTTTTTACAAAATTAATTTAATAAACGTATTGTTTTGATATAATTTATATTATTAACTTTAAATATGAGATATCACAAATTTTTACATCACCATCATATTATTTTTCTTTGTTGGAGAAAAAGGTAGCGATACTCAATTAAAATAATTTAATTTAAAGCTCCTAATTCTTGAGGAGCTTTTTTTTTAGAAGGGGAAAAAATGAATAATTTAATATCATTAGGTCTACCAAAAGGTAGTTTACAGGATACTACGTTTAATTTGCTTAAGAGAGCTGGTTGGCATTTTTCAATCACCAATAGATCTTACAAGCCATTTTCTGATGATAGTGAAATAGATGCACTTTTAATACGAGCTCAAGAAATGCCTTTATATGTTGAACAAGGCGTTTTTGATGTTGGTATTACAGGTAAAGATTGGATTGTTGAAAATAGATCTGATGTAGTTGAAATATGTGAACTAGTATATGCAAAAGCTTATATGAGACCAGTTAAATGGGTTTTAGCTGTTCCGCAAAATTCTAATGTTAAATCTGTTAAAGATTTAGAGGGAAAAAACCTTAGTACAGAAGTAGTTAATATTACAAAAGATTATTTAGCAAAAAATAAAGTTAAAGCTGACGTGGAATTTTCTTGGGGTGCAACTGAAGTTAAGCCAGGGTTGTTAACTGATGCAATTGTTGAAGTAACAGAAACAGGAAGTTCTCTTAAAGCTAATAATCTAAGAATAATTGATACAGTTATGGAATCAACTACTAGATTAATTGCTAATAAAAATGCATATAAAGATAAATGGAAAAAGAATAAAATAGACAATATTGCTAGAATGTTAAAAAGTGCAATAATGGCAACTAATAGAGTTGGTTTAAAAATGAATGTCAAAAATGATAAATTAAATAATTTAATTAAAATTTTACCTGCAATGAGAACACCTACCATTAATCAATTGTTTAATGAAGAAGGAGTAGCAATTGAGGTAATTATTGAAGAAAAAATTGTAAGGGATTTAATTCCTCTTTTAATTGATAATGGAGCAAGTGATATAATTGAATATCCACTAAATAAGGTCATTCCTTAATGTTCAAAATAATCAAAGATAAAAATATTTTCGAAAAAATAATTAATGATAGGATTAAATTTTCATTTTCTAAATCATCTATTGTAGATGAAATCTTATCAAAAATCAAAAATGGAGGAGATTCAGAACTTATAAAGTTCACAAAAAAATTTGATAAAGTAAATATTGATAAAATTAGGGTTTCTCAGAAAATAATTGAAGAATCGATTGATAATGTAGATTCTGAACTAATAAAATCCATTTTAGAGGCAAAAGAAAATATTGAAAATTTTCATAAGAAACAAAAACCTAAAAATTTTGAATTAATTCAAAAAGATAAAACTAAAATTTACTTTGAACATAGACCGATTAAAAGAGTTGGAGTTTATATTCCAGGAGGAAGGTTTCCTTTATTTTCTACTGCTTTGATGAATATAATTCCTGCAAAAATAGCTGGAGTTAATGAAATAATATTGTGCTCTCCTCCCCAGTCCTCAGGTTATCCAAATGATATTATTTTATCTATAGCCAAAATAATGGGAATATCAGAAGTTTATAATATAGGAGGTGCTCAAGCTATTGCTGCAATGGCATATGGTACAGATTCTATAAAAAAAGTAGATAAGATTACTGGTCCTGGAAATATTTTTGTTTCTAAAGCAAAACAATTTGTAAGTGATATTGTTGGAATTGATATGATTGCTGGTCCAACAGAACAATTAATTGTTGCAGATGATTCTGCTGATCCATTAATCATAGCTAGTGATTTGATTTGTCAGGCTGAACATGATGTTAATTCATGGTCAGTATTAATAACAGATAGTATAAAAATTGTAAATCAAGTTAATGATATTATAAATGAAAATTTTAAAAGTAATAAAATAAGTCAAGTAGCTAAAGAATCAATAGTTAATAATGGATTTATCTATTTAGTTAATTCAAGAAAAGAATTTATTGAATCAATTAATAAAATTTCACCAGAACATTTATCTCTACAAATAAAAAATTCTCGTTCAATCATAAGTAAAATAATAGCAGGAGTTATATTTTTAGGAAATAATACTTCTCCAGCGTGGGGTGATTATTGGGCTGGACCAAATCACACTTTACCAACATCTGGACAATCAAGATTTAAAAGTGCTTTGTCAGTAAACGATTTTATGGTTTCATATTCAATCATTGAGTCAACAAATAAAGCTTTAAAAACAAAAGGAAAAGTTGTAATGAGTTTAGCCAAAGCTGAAGGTTTATTAGCTCATTCAGAATCAATAAAAGTTAGAATCAAATGAAAATCAGTGAATCGATAAAATTAATTAAACAAAAGATTCGAGATCAAGCTGAGTATAATGTTACAATACCTAAACATAATATTAAACTCAATCAGAATGAATCCCCATATGATTGGTCAAATGATTTAAAATTAAAAATTTTAAGTAAATTAGAAAAAACTCCATGGAATAGGTATCCTGATTTAAAAGCAAATAATTTAATGGAAAAAATAGCTCAAATATTAAATTGTAGCTCAAATCAAATCGTTTTAGGAAAAGGCTCTAATGAAGTCATTCAAAGTATAATAACTTCAATTATTAGTACAAATGATAAAGTTTGTGTTCTTAATCCAACTTTTCCAATCTATAAAATGATAACAAATCAGAATGATGGAATAATTATTGAATCAAAATTGGATGAAGAATTTAAAATTAACGAAAAGGATTTACTGGAAAAGGCTTTACAATCAAAGATAACTATTTTATGTAATCCAAATTCTCCTACAGGAAGTTTAATTTCTCTAGATATTATTGAAAAAATTCTTAAGAGTATTAAAGGATTTTTAGTTGTAGATGAAGCGTATGTTGATTTTTCAAAATCTACTTGCTTATCTCTATTATCAAAAAACTCAAATTTGATTGTAACTAGAACCTTTTCAAAAGCATTTGGTTTAGCTGCATTTAGATTAGGTTATGCAGTAATGCATTCAAAAGTTGCTGCTGAAATTCAAAAATGTATGTTACCATTTAACATTGACAAACCATCAATTATTGCAGGTAATATTATATTAAGTGATTATAAAAAAATAATTGAATATTCTGATAAAATAATAAATGAAAGAGAAAACTTAATTTTTAGAATAAATCAGTTGGATGATTTAAAAGCATTTAAATCTAGAGCCAATTTCTTTTTGTTGGAGTCAAAGATTTCTCCTCAAAAACTATTTAATAAGTTATTAATAAATGGCATACTTGTAAGAGATGTATCAAATTATTATCTTTGTAAAAATAAAATAAGAATCTCTATTGGAAGTCAAGATGAGAATGAAGTTTTATTTAATATTTTATCCAACGTAACATGAAATATGATGCATATATATTTGATGTGGATGGAGTTCTAATTGATCATTCAAATTCATTTATACCATCAATTGTTTTAGCCGTAAGAACAATACTTAATGATGATAATTTTAATCAAGAACATGTCTTTGAAATAAAGTCTTTTAAAAATTTTAATAATGATTGGGATACTGCTATTGCAGGATATTGCTGGAGAAAATTTCACTCATCTAAAAAACTTTTTGATTACTTAAAAATAATTAATGAATTTGGATCTGGTATTAATGGAGTTCGAAAGACTTCAAATAAATTAACTTTCCAGGTTGAAAAAAATATTATTAGACTAGTTAAAGAATCATATGGAGGTACAACTGCTTGTAAAAAATTATATGGATTTGATCCCGTAACTATTTTAAATAAAGGTTTTTGGAATAATGAAATTTCGATGGTTTCATATGAAAAAATCAAACCATTTTTAGATAAATCAGCTATTTTTACTGGTAGAAATAAAGAAGAAATGGAGTTAGGTTTTGAAATACTTAAATGGAGAATTGATGATAAAATGTTAGCAGTTTCTGATTTGCCAGAATTAAATAAACCTAATCCAAAAAAGTTGATTCCTTTAGTAGAAAAATTAAGTTGTAAAAATCCATTATATATCGGTGATTCAGAAGATGATTCTCAGCTTGTTTTAAATTATAAAAAAAACACAGGAAAACCGTTAGATTTTTGCTTAATTGAAAGTAGTTTGAATGTACAAAATTATAATTTTTCATGTAGTTCAACTTTAGAATTAATTAATAAAATAGGTAAACTATGATTAAAATTTCAAGAAATACAAATGAGACAAAATCAGATTTAACATTAAATATTAATGGAACTGGAAAAGTCCAGATTGAAACTGGTATTGGTTTTTTTAATCATATGATTGAATTATTAGCATTTTGGGCTGAATGGGATCTGAAATTAATTTGTAAGGGTGATTTACACGTAGATACTCATCATACTGTTGAGGATGTAGGATTAATACTTGGAAAAGCTTTTAACCAAGAATGGATAAAAAATAAATCCATTGATAGAATTTCGTATTCATTTTGTCCCTTAGATGAAGCTTTAAGTAGAGTAGTTGTTGATTTGTGTAATAGGCCTTTTTGTAGTTTTAAAGCAAATTTTAATGTAGAAAAAGTTGGAAGTTTTGAAACAGAGATGACGGAACATTTTTTTAGATCTTTTGCTCAGGAGGCTAGAATTACAATTCATGTAGAATCAATATGTGGAAATAATTCTCACCATATTATTGAAACTATGTTTAAAGCGTTAGGAGTTGCGATTAAAAATTCTCTAAAAATAAGAAATGATAAGATCACATCTTCTACCAAAGGAAAATTATGATAGGTATAATTGATTATGGTGTAGGTAATATTGGAAGTATTCGTAATGGTTTAGAATTTTTGAATATTCCTCATATTATTTCTCATAACACAAAAGACTTATCATCATGTGAAGGAATTATTTTACCAGGAGTTGGTGCATTTGAATCAGCCATTAAAAAACTTAAAAGTTATGATTTAATTGATTTTATTAAAGATTATACATTAAAAAATAAAAAACTTTTAGGAATTTGTTTAGGAATGCAACTTTTACTTGAAAAAAGTTATGAGGGTGGTGAGCATAAAGGGCTTGGTTTAATTGAAGGTAGAGTTGAAAAGATAAAAAATGCTCCAAGAAAAATACACATAGGATGGAACAAAGTTGAATCAAAACAATCAAATAAGGATTTTAAATCGGGATATGGATATTTTGTACATTCTTATAAATGTGTACTAAAAAATCAAAAATTAATTGTTGGGGAAACTTTTTATGGTGAAAAAATAACAGCTGTTTTTAAGTACAATAATATTTTAGGAATTCAATTTCATCCGGAAAAATCTCAAAAATATGGTCTTTCAATTTTGAAAAATTTTTATGAAAAATCAATTTAAAATAGTTCCTGCTTTAGATATTATTGACGGAAAGTGTGTTAGACTCTTTAAAGGAGATTATTCAAAAAAAACCGTATACAATAAAGATCCTGAAGATTTAGCTAAGTTTTTTTTAAATAATGGTTTTGAGTTGTTACACATGGTCGATTTGGATGGTGCAAAAAATGGTTATCCAGTAAATTTGTCTACACTTGAAAAAGTTGCTAAAACAGGAATCAAAATTGAATTTGGAGGAGGATTGAGAACTAAAAAAGATCTTAAAGAAGTTAATGATTGTGGTGCTAATTTTTTAATTCTCGGTTCAAGTTTATTATCAAATATTGAAGAAATTCGATCATGGGAATCAGATTTCAAAAACAAGCTAGTTGCTGGAATAGATTCAAAAAACAATATGGTTTATACTCATGGATGGGAAGCTGAATCAAAATTTTCTATATCAACTACACTTAAAAAAATATCAGGTATAAATTTTTCACATCTAATTTGCACTGATATCAATAAAGATGGAACATTAAAAGGTCCGAACTTCAAACAATTAAAAGAAATCTCAAATTTAACTAATATTCCAATTTTTGCTTCAGGTGGAGTTTCAAACATAGATGATATTAAAAAGATAAAACAATTGAAAAATGGCATCACTGGAGTAATTGTAGGTAAAGCTTTTTATGAAGGTAAAATTAAAATCGAAGAGATGTTAGAATGTTAACTAAAAGAATAATTCCATGTTTAGATGTTAAAGATGGTAAAGTTGTAAAAGGTGTTAATTTTAAAAATTTAGTTGAAGAAGGTGACCCTATAGAATTTGCTAAAAAATATTCAGATCAAGGTGCAGATGAACTTACCTTTTTAGATATCTCTGCTACTCTTGAATCAAGAAAAAATGTTATTGAATTAGTAAAAGAAGTAGCCAAAAAAGTATTTATTCCGTTTACAGTAGGTGGAGGTATTAAATCCCCAGATGATATTGGAAGTATTCTTGAAGCAGGTGCTGATAAAGTATCTATTAACTCATCAGCTATTTATAATCCTAACTTATTAAATGATTCAGCTAAAATTTTTGGTTCACAGTGTATAGTTTTGGCTATGGATGTAAAAAAAAAAAAAAATTCATGGTATGTGTATACCCATGCTGGTACAAATAATACAAAAATAGATGCTATAGATTGGGCAAAAGAAGCCGTTGATAGGGGTTGTGGAGAAATATTATTAACTAGTATGGATGCTGATGGTACTCAAAAAGGTATAGATGATGATATAACGTCTATGATTAGTGATTTAGTAGATGTTCCGATAATAGCATCTGGGGGTATTGGAAAACTAATACATTTTAAGGATGCAATTATAAATGGGAAAGCTGATGCTGTATTAGCTGCTTCAGTTTTTCACAGAGATATTTTTAGCATTGATGAGATTAAGGATTATCTCAATAATCAAAGAATTCCAATTAGAAAGTGAGAATTTATGAGTTTAGATGATGTAAAATTGAAAATTAATGAAATCAACTTTAAACTTGATAGTAATAATCTTATTCCTGCAATAATTCAGGATTATGAAAATAATGAAGTATTAATGATTGCATATATGTCAATGGAAAGTTTAGCTATTTCAATTCATGAAAAAAGAACTTGTTTTTGGAGTAGAAGTAGAAAATGTTTGTGGAGGAAAGGTGAAACAAGTGGACATAGACAAACAATTAAATCTATTTTTTATGATTGTGATAAAGATGCTTTATTAATTAAAGTTGAACAAATTGGTGCAGCTTGTCATAATGGAACAAGAACATGTTTTATGGATCAAATAGATAATTGATTTAATTTGAATTTTTCAAAGAAGCTTTAAACTTTAATCCTCTTACATCAACTTCAGCTTTTATTATTCTATAAGGCTCTACTCTTTCAACCCAAATTTGTCTTATGCTATTGTCTAAAGTTATACCCCAATTAAAAACATCACTAATCTCTTTTAATTTTTTTCGGGAATTTTCTTTTTTTTCTAAATCTATTTTAAAATGATTTGTTTTTATGCTAACAGAATCAATTGTTACATCAACAGAATCTATCCATAAATATCTAGCATTAAATAATGAACCTTCATGATCTATCGGAATCCAAATTGTATCAATTTTATCTATTGGTTGATATCTAACTCTTTGTAATAAAGAAAAAATATTATTTGTTTCTTTTGGTCTTTCATATGAAATATCAAGATAGTCATATTGTTTATTTTCATCATCCCATTTAATTTTAAAGTCATAATTAGCATTAGGTTGATTTATATTTGAAGTGTATTCTAACATTTTAAATGTATTTACATTATAAATAGTTGAATAATAATTATCTATTTTAAAAAAATTATCTAGAAGAGATATTGACTTAGCAGAAAAAATTATTGTGCTAGTATTTTTATCGATAACTCTATTTGACATAGATAATTCAACGCTAGGAATGGTTAAAAAACTTATAATGTATTTTAAAGATTCATCCTCAGTTGATAATATAAAATTATTAATAAAAATAAAAAAAATTATCTTTTTCAAATATGTCTTCCGCCCCATTGTTTATTATTAAAAAATAAAGTATTCATGCTCATATATACAACATAAGGAATTTGTAAAAAAAACCAAAAAAGGAAACTTAACCTCAATTCTTTTACTTGGAAAAGACTTGTTGCTTTTAAAGTTAAGAGAAGTTCCACAGACATTTTTATAAATAAAACGTAAAATAAAAGTATAATATAATTTGAATTTATGAATGAACTTAAAAATAAAATTAAAGGTAGTAAATTAGAAAAAAATGTTATTAACATCATTATGAAAAAAAAGGGATTTTCATTTTTAAAAAACAAAGCGTCTGAAGCCCATCTCTTTCTTTGTGAACAAAACTCCTTCCAATTATTGCATGGGTTTGTTTTTACATGTGAATCTTTATCAACAGCATAAACAATTTTCCAACTAGTATTCTTTTTAATTAATTCCATTAAAAAGGTATCATCTCCTCCTAAGGCATCAGCAAAATCATTAAATCCATTCACATCATAAAAAGCTTTCTTTTTATAAGCAATATTTTGCCCAGTACATGCAAGAGGAAAATTTAACTGACTAGAACTTCTTCCAGCTGATGATAATAGAAGGAAATCTAATGCTTCGAATTTCTCCTGCTTTTTATAAAATGTTTTTAACTGTGAGTGACCAATTACAAACCCTACTTCATCAGTAAAATAAGAAGACATTGTTTCAATCCATTTTTGAGGGACTCTACAATCCGCATCAGTTAATAAAATTATTTCTCCTTGTGCATTATTGATACCAATATTTAAAGGTTTTTTTTTAAAATTTAGTTTAGAATGCTTATCATCATTTGAACTAAATAATTTGAGATTATTCATATCTTGTTGATATGATCTTATAATTTTAACAGTATTATCTTTCGAGTTGTCATCAATAATGATTATTTCGAAAAGATTTGTTGGGTATGATTGTTTTTTTAAATCAGAAATAATATTTTTGATATTATTTTCTTCATTTAAGGTTGGAATTACTACTGATACAAATTTTTTTTCTGAAATTCTTTTTTCTCTATAAATAAAAAGTCCAATAAAAAAGAAAATAATTATTAATGAGTATGAAATTATTAAAATTATTGATAACAGAAACATCAATTTAAATTTTTGACATTAAGCTGATAGCAATTAAAAAATAAGCTAATATACCTAAAATATCAATTGCTGTTGTAACGAATGGTCCTGATGCAATAGCAGGATCTACATCAAGTTTTCTAAGAAAAATAGGAACTAAGGTACCTATTGAAGTAGCAATTATCATTGAAACACAAATTGAAAGTCCCACAACTAAGCCTAATTCAGGAGGAGCATTTATAAATTGAAACATTGAAACTACTCCTAATAGAAGACCATAAAAAATTCCAAGTATTAAGCCAACTCTCATCTCTTTCCATATTACTATTCCTACTTTAGATAGTTCTAATCTTCCAGTTGCAAATCCCCTAACAATAATAGTTGAGGATTGAGTACCTACATTTCCTCCCATACCTATAATGACAGGAATGAATGCTGCTAAAGCTATCATTGATTCTAAAAATGGCTCAAATGTACCTATTATATATGCTGCTACAGTTCCTCCAATCCAGCTAGCAAATAGCCAAGGTAATCTTAACTTTACATTATCAAAGGTTGATTTCATCAAAATTTCTCTATCTTTTCCAATACCAGCCATTTGAAGAAAATCTTCTGTTGCTTCCTCTCTAATAACATCAACAACATCATCAACAGTAATGATACCAAGAAGTGTTCTATTTGAATCAATAACTGGAATAGCTAATAAATTATATTTTGAAACAAGTTTAGCAACTTCTTCTTGGTCTGTATCACTGCTCACAAAAACAACATCATCTTCCATGAATGATTTTAGTATTGAATTAGGAGGAGCTGTTACAAGATCTCTTAATGAAACTACACCTGTTAAATGTGAGTTTTCGTCTGTGATGTATAAATAAAATACCATTTCAGCTTGTTTGTAGTTTTGAATTGATGTAATGGCGTCTATTGCTTTAGTGGACTCTGGTAAAGAAAAAACATCAAAAGACATTAATCCACCTGCAGAATCATCTGGATAGGACATTAATTCTTCAAGTTCTTCAGATTCTTTATTTTTTAATTTCTCTAAGATTAATTGAGCTTTATCTTCATCAAGCAGGTTAAGAATATCTGCTATGTCATCAGAGCCCATTTTTCTTAAAATATTAGCAACTTCTAGAGGTTCAAGAGGTAATAATAAATCAGAAATGATGGATTCATCTAATTCACTTAGAAGTTCTCCAGTGGCTTCATTGTTTTTCTGTAATAAATTAAATAAAAATGTTTTTTCATTATTATTAAAATATCTGAAAAGTTGAGCTAAATCTGCACTATGAGTTTTATTTAGAAGTTTTTTTATGTTAGCATTTGCTTTTCTTCTAATTAACCGTCTAAAAGTTTCTAATAAAACGCTTATTTCTTTTCCCAACATAGACTTCTCAATTGAGTTGTTAATCATTGAACTATTTTATCATTTAATATTAAAACTTTTATTTAAATTTTTAAAACCAAAATAAACTAGTAGAAAAGATACTATCAATACTAAGGGAGAAACATGACCATTCATAACATACCATCCCTCAAAGAAACTTTTCCAGTTTGCGGATAAAAAAGCCATTGTATTATTTACTGCATGTAAAACCATGCTTGGGTAAATAGAATTTGTTCTCCATGACAAATAACCCATTATCATACCTAAAAGATAAATTTGTATTAACCAAAATGGAATAAGATGAACAATTGCAAAAAATAGACTACTAATAAGTACTGCTTTTGTAATATTTTTCCATTCTTTTTCAAGTATTTGTTGAAGATATCCACGGAACATTATTTCTTCAGCAAATGATGCAATTGGTACAGCACTAATAAAAAGTAAAAATAAGGCAATTGGGTTATCAATCGACATTGTAGAATTAATATTATTTAAAATATCAGGAGGAGGAATTATTATTCCTATAAGCCTATCGATTTCATCTGAAATAAAAACTATTCCAAATGAAATTAAGAATGAATTAATTAAATTATTTTTTGAAATAGAGTTGAGTCGAACTGATTTTAAAATTGAAACTTTTGAATTATATAACAATAAAAATAAGGGAATTACTAATAGAGTTTCACCAATTAGTAAAGCTAAAGGAAACAAAGTATTTTCTGTGGAATCTGATAAAAGAAGGATTATTGAAGTTACTAAGCCTGAAAAAAGAAGGGAAGATATAACAACTGTAAATGCTCCTCTAGGTGTATGTATATAATTCATATTTTAATTGTAAATTAAAATAAGTTTTAATAAAAAAGTAAAATAAAAATTTTTAAACTAAAAAAAAATAAGTAACATAAATTTGCTTATTGTCTTTAAGAAAAGAACTTTTCTCAATAAATTAAAGGCTGAAATAAGGATATAATCATGCCAGATGAAAAAAAAATAATAGAATCATTGAATTCCAAAATATTAAGTGATAGTAATAAAGAAGAAACTATTGAATGGATTGAATCACTTGATCAAATTGTTAAATTTGGTGGAAGAGAGCGTGGAAAATTTATTGTTCAGAAATTAATTGAAAGAGCACATGAGTTAGGTGCTCAACTACCCTTTAATGCAAATACCCCTTATGTTAATTCTATCGCAAAAATAGACCAGCCAAAATTTCCTGGAGATAGAGTAATTGAAAGAAAAATTAAAAGTATTAATAGATGGAATGCACTTGCTTTAGTCGTTAAAGCAAATAAAAAACATGATGGCTTAGGTGGACATATTGCGACTTTTCAATCTGCTGCTACTTTATACCAAATTGGTTTCAACCATTTTTTTAAAGGAAAAGGAGATGGATTTGATGGAGACCAAGTTTTTTTCCAAGGACATGCATCACCTGGAATGTATGCACAAGCATTTTTAGAGGGAAGATTAACTGAAGTAAATATGAATAATTTTAGACAAGAATTACAAAAAGGAGGAGGCTTGTCATCTTATCCTCATCCTTGGTTAATGCCTAATTTTTGGGAATTTCCAACTGTTTCAATGGGACTCTCTCCTCTATCTGCTATTTATCAAGCAAGATTTAATCATTACCTAACTGATCGTGGAATTAAAGATACAAATAATCAACAAGTATGGTCGTTTTTAGGTGATGGAGAATTAGATGAGCCAGAATCTTTAGGAGCTATAACCCTTGCTTCAAGAGAGGCTTTGGGGAATTTGAATTTTGTGATTAATTGTAATTTACAGAGATTAGATGGTCCTGTAAGGGGAAATGGAAAAGTAATTCAAGAGTTAGAAACAGTTTTTCGGGGTGCTGGATGGAATGTTATAAAAGTTGTTTGGGGTTCAGACTGGGACCCTATCTTAGAAAAAGATAATTCTGGTTTATTAGTTCAACGTATGACAGAGGTAGTTGATGGAGATTATCAAAAATATGTAGTTGAAGATGGAAGTTATTTTAGAGAACATTTTTTTGGAAAATATCCTGAAGTTCTAAACTTAGTTAATAATATAAATGATCATGATTTAAAACATTTAAAAAGAGGGGGTCATGACCCTGAGAAAGTTTATGCTGCGTTTAAAAATGCATATGATTGTAAAAATAAACCTAGTGTTATTTTAGCTAAAACAGTTAAAGGTTATGGAATGGGAGATGCAGGTGAAGGAAAAAATATTACTCACCAACAAAAAAAACTTACTATAGATCAACTTAAATTATTTAGAGATCGTTTTGATATACCTGTTTCAGATAAAGAAATAGACGAAATACCTTTTTATAGACCTAAAGAAGGAAGTGAAGAACTAAACTATCTTTTAGAATGTAGAAATGATTTAGGAGGCTTTGTTCCTCAGAGAAAAACATTAACTAAAGGAATGGATTTACCAAAATCTGAATCCTATGATGAGTTTTTTACTGGTAGTGAAAGACCTGTATCTACTACAATGGCTTGTGTAAGATTAATGTCTGTTTTATTAAAGGATAAAAAAGTTGGAAAAAGAATTGTACCTATAGTTCCAGATGAAGCCAGAACATTTGGAATGGAATCATTTTTTAGAGATGTTGGAATTTATTCGCACATAGGTCAATTATATAAACCTGTTGATTCAGATACTTTTTTGTATTATAAAGAAGCTAAAGATGGTCAAATTCTAGAAGAAGGAATAACAGAAGCTGGTTCAATGGCAAGTTTTACAGCTGCTGGTACAGCATACTCAACTCATGGAGTAGATATGATTCCTTTTTTTATATATTATTCGATGTTTGGTTTTCAAAGAATTGGAGATTTTATTTGGGCATTTGGTGATTTGAGAGGAAGGGGTTTTCTTTTAGGTGCTACTGCTGGAAGAACAACTTTAAATGGTGAAGGTTTACAACATCAAGATGGACACAGCCATATTTTAGCTAGCACTGTTCCAAATATTGTTGCATATGATCCGTCTTTTGCTTGTGAAATTGCAGTAATAATAAAAGATGGATTAAAGAGAATGTACCAAGAAAGAGAAGATATTTTTTATTATTTAACTCTGCATAATGAAAATTATCCAATGCCTCCTTTGAAAAAAGACTCTGAAGATGGTATTTTAAAAGGTTTATATAAATTTAAATCTTCCACTAAAAAAACAATTAAGGCTCATATTTTTGGAAGTGGAGCTATTATGAACGAAGTGCTAAAAGCTCAAAATATTTTAGAAAAAGAATATAATATATCTGCTGATGTTTGGAGCGCAACAAGTTATAAACAATTAAGGCAAGATGCTTTGTCAACTGAAAGATGGAATTTGCTAAACCCTAATAAACCTTCTAAAAAACCATACCTTACAAAATTATTAGAAAATGAAAAGGGTCCATTTATAGCAGTTTCAGATTATATGAAACTGATATCTGATCAAATTTCAAAATGGGTTCCAGGAGGAATAAAAAGTTTAGGTACTGATGGTTTTGGAAGAAGTGATACCAGAGAAGCTTTAAGAAGACATTTTGAAGTAGATCATGGCATGATTGTTGTTACTGTTCTTTATGAATTACTCATAAGAAAAGAAATTTCAATTGATTTATTAAACAAAGCAATGAAAGAATTTAAAATTAATAGTAAAAAACTTGACCCTCTTTTTCTTTAATGATTTTTTGTTAGTTCGTTCATTATGATTCCACATGAAACGGCAACATTTAAAGATTCTATTTTTCCTTTACCCTGAATAGTAATTACCTTATCTGCTATTAGATGATTAATTGATGAGGCTCCATCAGCTTCACTACCTAAGATTAAACACCATTTATTTAATGAATCTGATTTTGATATAGGTTCACCTAATTTATCTGCCAATAACATTCTTATATTATGATCTTTTATAATATTTAGAGGAATATTTGATATAATATTTAAATTAAAATGGGCACCCATTCCACTTCTTACAACCTTAGAATTATATGGATCTACACACTCTGGAGATAATCCTATATTTTTAATTCCAAACCATTCAGCTGTTCTAAGAATGGTTCCTAAATTTCCTGGATCTTTAATTTTATCAAGATATATCCAATTAAATTTTGTTTTTATACAATTTTCAAATTTTGGATTATTGATTAATGCTATTCCAATTAGCCCTTGACTGGTGATAGTATTAGAAAAAATATTAAATGTTTTTTCATCTATTTCTTTAGCTTCTATTTTATTGTTTATATAAGGTTTAAGAGAAGAGAAATTATTAAAAGAACATTTTTCAGGAGAATAATAAATATTAGTTATTACCCCAGCTTTTAATCCTTCAATAATTAATCTTTTTCCCTCAACTAAATATTTTTTATTTTCATTTCTAAATTTTTTTAATTCAAGGGAAGAGATATATTTTAATTCTTTTTTTGAAATCATTCTTATATCTAAAGTTATAAAAAATTATATATTTAAAAAAACATCGTTCATATAAAATGAATACTTAAATTACATTAAGTTAATTGATTTAAAAAATGAGTAAAAAAGTAACTCCTAAAAGTATAGACCATTCTAAATGGTACACTGATGTAATATTAAAAGCTGATCTTGCAGATTATGGACCTGTTAAAGGAACCATGGTGATTAAACCTTACGGATATTCAATTTGGACATTAATTAAAGAATCAATTGATCTAAAACTAAAAAAAACAGGTCATTCAAATGCTTATTTTCCTCTATTTATTCCAAAATCATTTTTGAGTAAAGAGGCTGAACATGTTGAAGGATTTGCAAAAGAATGTGCTGTAATTACACATCATAGGCTAAAGACCGATCCAAATTCGAATGATTTAATAGTTGACCCTGATTCAAAATTAGAAGAAGAAGTAATTGTAAGACCAACATCTGAAACCGTGATTTGGTCAATGTATAAGAAATGGATACAATCATATAGAGATTTACCTATACTTCTTAATCAATGGGCAAATGTAGTCAGATGGGAAATGAGAACCCGTCTTTTTTTAAGAACAACTGAATTTTTATGGCAAGAGGGACATACTGCACATTCTAATGAAATAGAAGCAAAAAAAGAAGCTATCGATATTCTTAATCTTTATAAAAATGTATCTGAAAATATTATGGCAATTCCTGTTTTAACTGGAATAAAATCAGAAGCTGAAAAATTTGCAGGAGCAGAAATTACATATTGTATTGAATCGATGATGGGTGATAAAAAAGCTCTACAAGCAGGAACATCCCACTATCTAGGACAAAATTTTGCAAAAGCATTTGATGTAAAATTTCAAACTAAAAATAATAAAGAAGATTATGTTTATGCAACAAGTTGGGGAGTTTCAACAAGATTAATTGGATCAGCTATAATGGTACATGGTGATGATAAAGGACTAAGACTTCCTCCTAAAATAGCACCTCATCAAATAGTTATTATTCCTATTGGAAAATCTGATGATGATGTTAAAAAAATATTAAATTTTTTTAAAGAACATATTAAAAATTTTAAAGATTCTGGATTAAGGGTATTAATTGATGACAGAGAAGACTTAAGTCCTGGTTTTAAATTTAATGAATGGGAAATGAAAGGTGTTCCAATTAGAATTGAAGTAGGATTCAGAGATTTAAATAATGATCAAGTTACTATTGCTAGAAGAGATACTAATAAAAAAGAGGTTGTTTCAATAAGTAAAGTAAATGAAAGAATTCATAATTTGATAGATGAAATTCAAATTTCTCTTTTTGAACAAGCTTTAGACTTTATGAATTCAAATATATTTGAAGTTAGTAGTTATGAAGAATTCAAGAAACTTATGAGTGAAAATAAAGGTTTTATTAAATGTGGTTGGGATGGTAACTCCAAAACAGAATTAATAATTAAAGAAGAAACAAAAGCTACGATCAGGTGTATACCTTTTGAACAAAATATTAAAAATAAAAAGTGTATTTTTTCAGGTACACCAGCAAAATTTGAAGTTATTTTTGCTAAATCATATTAATTAATGGGCCTCGAATCTACTTCAGGAATAGTATTAAAAACATTTTCTTATGGAGAAACCAGCAAAATAATTAGATGTTATACTAAAGATTTTGGTAAAATATCGTTAATTGCAAAAGGTGTTAAAACATCCAAAACTTTGCAAACTGGCTATCTTGAACCAATTAATTGTATATCTATTAATTTATATTATAATTCAAAACGACAATTACAAATTTTTTCAAAAGCAGAATTTGATCAACCTTTTTTATCTATTAAAAGTAATATTAAAAAATTAAGCTATTCATTTGCTGTAATTGAATTAATTGATAAAACAGTAAATGGTGAAGAGTCTCATCATCAATTATTTAATCTTACAAAAAATATTTTATCAGCAATTAATGATAATAAAGGAAAAATCAATATTTTGTTTTGGTTTTTTCAATTAAAGTTATTAGCTCTATTAGGATTTAAGCCGAATTTATCTAATTGTTCTAATTGTCAAGATTCTTTGAATTCAGCAAATTTTTTATCTGGCGAATTGTTTTGTAGTGAATGTTCTAATTCAACTGGTATTAAATTATCAAAGAATGCATTGAGTTTATTAAAAAAAATAAATGAAATTGAAATTAATGATATACCTAAATTAAAAATATCTATATTTGAAAGAAAAGAAATTGGCGAATTTTTAAAACAATATTATAGTTATCATATCGATGGTCTTAGAGAAATAAAATCATTAAGAGTAATGGAGAGTATTTTAAATTAATATTTATGACAAATTTTAATTTCAATAAAAAATTTAATTATTTTAATACATCTTTGATAACAGATGGCATAAAAATTTTGATATTAACCAATTTTTTAATTTTTTTTCTACAATCGATATCTGGGCAAGAGAGAATTTTGTTTCAATTATTTGGTATTGTTCCTTCTAATACTTTTTTTAATTTAATGATTTGGCAACCGTTCACATATTTATTCTTCCATGGTGGAGTATGGCATGTATTTATTAATATGTTTGTTTTGTGGATGTTTGGTTCAGAATTAGAAAAAATATGGGGTAAAAAATATTTTTTAAAATATTATTTTTTAACTGGAGTTGGATCAGGCATAATAACCGTATTATTAAGTTTAAATTCTTTAATTCCTGTTGTAGGTGCGAGTGGTGCTATTTATGGTATACTTTTGGCTTATGGTTTGATTTTTCCGAATAGAAAAGTTTATCTGTATTTTTTAATTCCTATAAAAGTAAAATTCTTTGTTTTATTTATTGGAATAATTGCTTTCTTTTCATCCTTTGGATCAAATGATGGAATAAGTCATCTAACACATTTGTCTGGTATGATTATAGGGTTTATATATTTAAAATCAAATTTTCAAATTGATTTTTTAAAAAAAATGATTTTAAAGTATAAATCTAGGTTAAAAAATAATTTAAATTATAAAGAAAGGCAATATGAAGATGATTTGAGATTTGAAGTTGATTCAATTTTGGATAAAATTAATAAACAAGGATATGATAATTTATCAGAGAAAGAAAAAATTTTTTTATATGAAGCAAGTAAAAAACTTTCTCAAACTCAATATAGAAATTAGTTTTTTTTATTAATAAAATTATATATTAATCCCCATCTTAAACCTTTGTCATTAATATAAATTGATTTAAGATTTAATTTTTCCATTGTCAGTTGTAAAATAATTGAACCTGTTGGAATAATATCAACTCTTTTTTCAGTAATTCCATTTAATTTCAGCCTATCTTTTATATTGAATTTACATAACATATTTTTTATTTTAATTAAGTTAGCAAGTTTTAATTCACTTTCATGAATGATTTCAGAATCATAATTTTTAATATTTAAATCAATAGCTTTTAATGTTGTGACAGTTCCAGCCACTCCTATTCCTAAAGGAATCTTGTCTTTATTTAAAGTGAAATCAATTTTTTGGTTTAGTATTGTTTTTATTTTTAATTGCATTTGTTTTAGTTCATCTTGTGATGGTGGATCACTTTTAATGAATTCTTCAGTTAAAGCTACAGATCCAATATCTAGGCTTATTTTCCAATGTATTTTTTTTAAATTTCCAAATACAATTTCCGTACTTGCTCCACCTATATCAATCATATAGATATTGTTATTATATTTTTTAAATTCATTTATAGTTGCTAAAAAGGTTAAGTTTGCTTCATCATTACCAGATATAACTCTAATTGGAATGTTGAAATTATTAAATATTACTTTAGAAAATTTTTTTCCATCAAGTGAATTTCTTAAAGCTGCAGTTCCAACACCTAATATATGATCTGGATTATAAATTTTTAATAATTCATCAATTTTTTTAAAAGCATTTAAGCATCTCTTTTTAGCTTCTTCATGAAGAAGGTTATTATTTTTAATTCCTTGAGCTAATCTTATTAAATAGATTTTTTCAAAAACAGGGATTATTTTGTTATCATGAATTTCAGCAATGAGAATACTAAGTGAATTTGACCCTAAATCAACAGATGCAATTTTCATTTATTGTAAATATTTTGTTTATAACCATCGACAAGTTCTAATAAAAGTCTAATTTTGAAAAAAGGATTACATAAATTGGAGGGTAATAATATTATAGATATATCACAAAAATATTTTGTGAATTGATTAAAAATTAACTTTCTTGCTATTACAGAGAAAATAGAATTACTATGAAATAAAGATAATCCGATATCTTTATGAAGTTCTGGAAATGAATTTAGAACAATAGGTAAATTTCTTGAACCATAATCTTTAAAATCATTTAGAGCCATATTGAAGTCTTTTAATTTATATTGCTTGACTAATATACTTGATTCGAAAAAAAGATTTTCTGAATAATTTTTCCATAATCTATAGCTATAATGTAAATCTATTCCATAACCCTTTAATTCTTCATTTAATAAACCAGTTTTATCAATAGCGACTTTTTTAACTGATGTCGCAGTGAAAATAAAGTATTTATAATGAAGTGGTACTTGATCTCCATATCGTTTAGCACCTCTTTTTTTAAAATTAAGAAATTTATGATATTTAGTTTTATTTTCTGTTGTATAAGGAATTACATTTGATAATAAACCTATTATATTTTCATTTTTATGGAAGGATACGTGAAATAATACGAAATCTTTACTTACTTCAATATCGCAATCAAGAAATATTATGATATCACTTTTAGCTACCTTTATGCCTGAATTTCTTGTAGCACATCTACCTTTGTTTTCTTTGTGATTTATAATTGTGAAATTATTATGATGATTATAATTTTTTAGCAAGTTATAAGAATTATCTGTTGAAGAATCATTTACTACTATAATTTCAAATTTTTCATTTGGATAATTTTGATCAAGTATTTTTGGAATAGTTTTATTGATTATATCTTCACAGTTATAAACTGAAATTATTACGGAAGCATTCATTGATTTAGGATTTTTTCATATATACTTACAGTTTTTTCAGCAACTTTTTCCCATAAAAAATTATTTTTAATATGATTTGATAATTTATTTGAATTTGGTTCTTGAAGATTTTTTTCTATTTCACTTCTTATATTATTAATTGAATATGGGTTAACATAAGTTGCAAACTCTTTAAAATAATATTTAGTTCCACCATATTTAGTTATTAAAATTTTTGAACCAGTTAGTCCTGCCTCAAGAGCGGCGATGCCGGGTGTTTCATATTTTGCTGGCAAAACAAAAACTTTAGATGCGGCGTATGCTGATTCCAACATATCAGAATTATGATCTAATCCATCAATAATAATTAGATTTTTATTTTTTTTTGCTTCATTAATACATTTTAACCCTTCAGAAGTCTTATAAACTTTTCCTATTATAACAGCAGGATGATCAATTTTTGATAATGCTTTTATTAAAGATAAAGTATTTTTTCTTTCAATACCTATGTGACCAACATTTAATATAAAATCTTTTATTCCATATTTATTTATAAATTTTTTTGGATCAGCATTTAAGAATCTTTTTTCAACTCCATTTGGAATAATTGAAATTTTATTACTTTTTATTCCAAAACCATTTTTAATTAATAATTTTTCTTTATCAGTATTTGGCAATACTGCATCAGACCAATGACATATTTTTTTACTTATATTATAATCTGTCCAAATTCCTGGAACAAAATTATTAATAAAATTATTTGATTTAATTACAATTTTCATTGATAATGGTGATTGTCTTGTAAAAAAAATGGGACTAACTACAAATTTCTTTTTTTCTGAATTTAAATATCTAGCAAAATCAAATATCCCAAAATTAGATGAAAAAATATGAAAAATATCAGTTTTTTTAAATGGATTATTATTCCACATATTAAAAAGTTCAACTTTAACACCTAATTTCTCCAAATTTTTTTTTGTTTGTAAAATTTGAGTTCTTGGCCCTCCATGTTTAATATCAACGGTATGATAACTAGCAATTGAAATATTCATAGTTTATTTTTCCAATAAAATTGAAGGATGTTATTTGTTATTATTTTTCTATTTATTTTATTTAGTTCTTCAATATTATTTAAAGATAGGATTGGATTGTCTATTTCCCATTTAAAATTTTTAATATCAGGTAAATTATTCTTATTTAAAATTATTGACTTCATATTTAGTTTAGAAACTTTTAAAAACACGCTTTCATTCCAATTTTCATAATCAAGTATAATTTTATTATTTTTAATTTTTGCTTTCCATTTAATTTTCAATCTTTGTTTCCACCATTCAGCATAATCTTGTAAAGTTAATGATGGAAAATTTAATTCATTAATTTTATTGAATAACCATTTTAGAATCTTTTCTTCAAATTGTTTAGGGTGATCATAAATGAAAATTGGTAAATTGTTTGATGTGTGGTTTTTGATTATATTTTCAAAATATTTTTTAATTTTTTCTGAATTGTGTTTAGAATTCTTCAATGAACCAACACAGATTGGGTGAATAGGAATTTGAAGTACATTACTAAATTTGTTTTTATTCATTATTGGGAAAAAAGGAAGGTTGTCATAATCTAATCCGAACTCTGATGAATATTTGAAATTCAATTTATTTATTGAATCACTGAGAGTAGTGTTCCAAACTCCAAATGGGGAAGCAAAGCCTAAATTTTCAATACCATTTTTTTTTAAAATAGAAACACCTTTTTGTAAATTTAAATTATTTTTTCTGAAATTATTAAAAACTTTGTGTCTATAACAATGTAGTCCAATTTCCTGATTTTGCATAGATTTATAGGTGTTAATCCAATTTTCTGATGATTTTGTTTCAATAAACCAGCTAGCATTAATGTTAAACTTTTTACACAGCGAGTATAATTTTTCTATTTGTTTTTTTTCCGCGAAATCAGTATCTACTCTAAAATTAAATATAGTTTTATTTTCATTAGGAAAACAATTAAGAGATAAAAAAGGAATGTTTTTTTTATTATATATTTCTAATAATGAAATATAAATAATTTCTCTAAGAGTTCTTTTAGAAACTGTAGAAACTCTCTCATTTGGAAAAAAGTTGTTACACGTTGGGAAATTTTTTCTTTTATTTTCAATTGACTTTATGCAATTAATTAGGCCACTTGGAATAATAATAACATAACCTTTTCCAATGTTTAAAGTATCAACTAAAAATCTTCCATATTGATCTTTAAGAAATCTACTTTTTTTTGATACGATCAAGGTTGAATTAATTATCCCTGATGTGACACGTGAAAAAATTTTATCATATTTTGTATTTACATATTGTACAAATAAATTTCGCGTTGATATTTTAAATAATTTTTTTGCAATTTCACTTTCTATAATGACCCCTCCACCTTCATTAATATATCTATAAATATCATCTTTAATTAATGAAGAATTAGAATTTATTATTATACATGCATGTTTTTTTAATGTGTTAAATGAGGAATTATTGATATGTAGGTATGGAGGTCCAATCTGACTGAGAACGATATCCCAAGTTGTATTTAAATTTGTTATACCTATTGTAAGACTTTTCATTTGATATTATTTATTAAAAAAACTCTATCTTTTTTTGAAATATTTATTATAAAAAATAATATTAAAGGAAAAAATATTAACTTTATAAATAATAAATAGTTAGAATGATTTGAATCAAATGCAAATTGAAAATATGAAAATATAAATAGTAAAATAAATGGTAAAGTGATTGAACGAAAAAAATTAAATTTGATTTTTTTTATTAATTGAATTAACATAATTAAAAGTGATATAAATTGAAAAACAACTAATGAAAAAGATGATTTTATAGCAAGGTCTATATCTACAAATAAGAAAAAAAATATAAAACCTAAGCCTCCTATTATTAATGACCTCAAATAAGTTTTTTCATTATCTAAACCAATAAGGGTATATGTAAGAATAGAATTAATTAATGAAAAGATAAAATAATAACATAATATTTGAAAAATATTAGCTGATGATTTGAAATCAACTCCAAAAATAAATGAGAAAAAACTACTAGGAATTTGTATACCAAAAATTCCTATAATAATACTAAAAAAAACTGTGCACTTTAAAATAATATTAAAATATGTTTCAAACATTATTTTATCTGTATGAATTAGCCTAGTTATAGTAGGGAAAAACAAACTATAAATAATTCTGTTAATTATTAATAATAAAATAATTACTCTAAATGCTATATTAAATAATCCTCCTTCATATGAGTTGAAATAACCTAAATAAATAGGAGGAAATTGTATAATTACTTGAGCAATTATTGTTGATAAACCTAGTGGTAAAGCTTTTTTTAATATTTCAAAATCAGAATATGCAATTTTTTCTTGTTTTATTTTTAATGATTTAAAATTTTTTATTCCTAAATAAAGAACTTGAATTAAAATTGAAACAATCCAAGCTATTGGAATTAAGGTTAATTCAGATTTTTCATTTATAAATAAAATTATTAAAAAAAAATATGTTGTACTTGCTAAAATTCTTCCTTTGGAAATAATTTTAAAGTTTTGTAAACCTTGGAAAACCCATTCAGTTAGAAAAGATGTTGGTATTAATGCAAATAAATAAATAAGACTTAATAAATAAAGTTTTGATTGAAAAAAATAAATTTTCAATATAATTACAAAAATTATATAAATGATAATTGATAAAGAAAATCTAATTTTAAAAATTTTTATTAGAAGATCTTTTGAATTTTTATTTAATCTTGAAATAATTTTAGTTCCCCATATGGGTAATCCTAATTCTGAAAGAACGTTTCCTATTGTTAGAAAACTTAAACTAGCAGCTAAAAGACCCATTCCTTCAGGACCAAAATTTCTTGCTAAAAATATTATAGATAGAAAACTTAAAAATCTAGATATTAAATCACTACTTCCAAGAAAGAATATATTTTGAAATATTTTTTTCATTTATGAATAATTGTATCAAGTTTTTTATATCTTGAAAAACTCGAGAATCTATGTTGAAATTTTTTCAAATCGATTTTCTTTGACTCGTTAAGTGTTTGTTTTACGGTTTTAATAATATTTGAAAAATTATTTAAATCAACAACCAAATCAGAATTTTGAACAATTTCTTTTAATCCTCCTACATTACTTACAATCGGAACACAACCGCATAATATTGCTTCAGCACATGCTAATCCAAATGATTCTCTTCTACTAAATTGACAATAGATATTAGCTTTATTGTAATATTTTAATAATTCTTTTTGATTTAATTTTGGTATTACTAGAACATTTTTAGGAAAAGTAATATTTTTAAGTAACTTTTTATCTATGCCTACAATTGTAAAGTTAACATCTTTTATTTTTTTAGCTAAATTAATAAAAATATCAATTCCTTTTATATTGAATCTTGTTTTGTTATTACAAACCGCAACAGTTAAAATATTTTTTGTTTCATTTTTTTTATTGCTTATTTTCCAAAGATCAATATTTACTCCGGGATAAATAACAAATAAGTTTTTAGGTCGTTTTTTGCAAATTTTTATTATGTTTTCTTCAATGTATTTTGATGATGCAATTAAATAGTCAGCATTATTTAAAGCAAATTTAATAATTGGAAACTTCCATTTTTTTTGGAGCAAACCATATTTAAGATTTTTATCAAAAATAATGTCAGCACCTCCAACAATAATGATTGATTTTTTATTAAATATTTTTGATAGAAAAACGATTAAAGCACTATATGTTGAAGCAAACCAAACAATATATACTTGGTAATTAAAACAATTACTTATTATGTGAAAAATTGCATTTATTCCAGAATCTGAAATCCATTTTGATATATAGTTTTTTTTTATGTAATGGAAATCATCTTCTATGAAAGAAGTTTTAAATGTAGAAAAAAGAAAAACCTTTATTTTTTTATTCATTGAAAAGAAATCATTTTTGATTTAAAAATAAATATAAAAAACAAAATACAAATTAAAGTTTTTAAGAAAATTGAAATAAACATTATTTGAGAAATTATAATTAATAATGATGCTATAAAAAATATTATAAAAATTTTTAACCATTCATATTTTACTAAAAATAATTTTCTTGAATAAAAATAAGTTAAAACTGCCATTGTGAAATGGCCAAGGAGTGTTGCTATTGCTGATCCAATTATACCATAAATTGGTATTAGTATAATATTCGTAAAAATATTAATTATAGCACTAAATATAATTATAGGAGGAATTATTTTTGTTTTTTCTTTAAAATATATACCTGGAAGAAAATTATAGTAAGCTCCTTGAAAGATATAAGATAATAATATTAAAGGTACTATATTAATTGATCTTATATATTCTTTTCCTAATAGCGAAAATTCAAAAATTTGAATTGTAATGATTTCTTCAATAAACAATGAAATGATTAACCATATTGTAATAGCTATAGAGGTGAAAAAAGTAAATATTTTTGAAAATAATTTTTTTGTTTTTTTATTTTTGTTTGAATTTAGGAAAAAAGGTTGCCATGCATAATTAAATGCGGTTGAGAAAATGAGCATAAAAATACCTAATTTATATCCCGCAGTATAAATACCAACAATATAATTGTTTGTCATTATTGACAAAATATATCTATCAATAGATTCCATTGTAATTGATGCAATTCCTGCAGGTAGAAAAGGTAATCCAAATTTTAAAAATTTTTTTACATAATTAATTTTTAAAATTATTTGAAATGAATTAAAAGATGAAATTATAACAAACAAAAATGAAATGATTGAGGCTATTAAAACACTAAAAAAAATACCCTCAATTCCAATTTTTTCTATAATTAGAAAATAAATGTTAAAAAATAAAGTTATGCAAACATTAACTAGTTTTAATAAAATAAAAATAAAAGGTTTTTTTTGAATTCTTAATAAGGCAAAAGGAATGTGTGATAAAGAATCAAAAAATAATATGAAGGAAGAAATATTAAATAATTGTTTATATATTATGCTTTTAAAAAAAAACAAACTTAATTGTTCTGAAAAAATAAATATTAATAATGATAAGAAAATACTAGAGCAAAAATTTAAAAAAAAAGCAGTAGAGAAAATTGATTTTTGAATATTCACATTTTTTTCTTGAGCAAAATATTTTAAAAATGAAGAATCTAGGCCATAATGATATATTATATTCATAAAACCAATGAAAACATATATTAGAGTAATTATACCATACTCTAAAGGAGTTAAAATATTTGTGTAAAGAGGCAATAAAAGAAATGTTATAAATCTAGTAAAAACATTTCCAAAACCATAAATAAGAGTATCAATGGAAAGATTTTTTATAGATAATTGCATTTTTTTAATAATTTTCTATTTATAAGAAGTTAAATAATTAACTTAAATTAGTTTAATAATAAACATAAAATGTTATTTTTTTTAATTAAGTCAATTAGAAAATTTTTCAGGGTGTAATTAGTTTGTGGTAATATTATTTTATAGATAATCAAATAACAAAATTTTAAGGTAAAAATAAAAAAATGAGTAAAATTTCAAAAATTTTAGGTAGACAGATTCTTGATTCTAGGGGAAATCCAACAATAGAAGTAGATGTTATTTTAACTGATGGAACTATTGGACGATCAGCAGTTCCTTCAGGAGCATCAACTGGTAAATATGAGGCTGTAGAATTACGAGATAATGATGAAAATATCTTTTTGGGAAAAGGAGTTTCAAAAGCTTTAACTAACTTAGATAAACATCTTGCACCAGCTGTTATTGGTTTAGATATTTTAGATCAAAGAAAAATAGATGATAATCTTATTCAATGTGATGGAACACCTAATAAAGGAAAAATAGGAGCGAATGCTATTTTAGGGGTTTCTATGGCGACGATTCATGCCGCTGCAAATTATAAAAAAGTTTCATTATTTGAATCTTTAAAGAATACAAATAAAATATCTTTACCAATTCCAATGATGAATATTCTTAATGGTGGAAGTCATGCAAATAATAGTGTTGATATTCAAGAGTTTATGGTTTTTCCTGTTGGAGCCTCAACTTTTTCAAATGCATTAAGGATGGGAACAGAAATTTTTCACAAACTTAAATCAGTTTTAAATAAAATGGACATGAATACCGCTGTTGGAGATGAGGGTGGTTTTGCTCCTAATTTACAATCAAATGAAGAGGCAATTGAAGTTATAATGGAAGCGACTGAATTGGCCGGATACACTCCTGGAAAGGAAATTTTTTTAGCTTTAGATGTTGCTGCTTCAGAGCTATACGATGGTAACAATAAAAAATATAATCTTCAATCTGAAGGTAAAGTTTTATCTAGTGATGAAATGATAAAGTATTATATTGATTTAGTAGACAAATATCCAATTATATCTATTGAAGATGGGTTGGACGAAGATGATTGGAATGGATGGGTTAACTTAAATAATAAATTAGGAAATAAAGTTCAGATAGTTGGAGATGATTTAACAGTTACAAATATGAAAAGGTTAGAAAAAGCAATTGATTTATCAGCAATGAATACAATATTAATTAAATTAAATCAAGTAGGTACCGTTTCTGAAACAATTGACACAATTAATCTTGCAAAAAAAAATCAAATGGGTGCTATTATTTCTCATAGGTCAGGTGAAACAGAAGATACGACTATTGCTGATTTGTCAGTAGCCATGGGAATGGGTCAAATAAAGACTGGTTCTGCATCTAGAACTGACAGAATATGTAAATATAATCAATTATTAAGGATTGAAGAAAATCTTGGAGAAAATGCAATTTTAGCGAAATCAAATATTTTAGGTTTTAATTCTTGAAAATATTTTGAGTAAGAATAAGAAAAATATTTTTCTTAAAAGAAGAAAATCATCTAGAAGATTAGTTACTCCTGTTCAAAATAAAAGTTTTTTTTACAAGATAATTTTCATTGTTATAGCAATTTTAATATTAATTTTTATTTTAGATGATCATGGACTTTATAGTTTTTATGAAGTAAATGATACAAAAAGAAAATTAAATAAAGAAATTGATGATTTAAGAAACGAAAAATTAGAGTTGAAGTCTAAAAAAAATAAATTAGAAAATGATATTGATTTTATAGAAGATTTAGCAAGAGAAAAATTAAGAATGGCTAAGCCAGGTGAAAAAGTTATAAAAGTTATAAAGGATTGAGATTCTCTTTTTGAATATTAATTGTAACAAAAGCATCTAAATATATTTCTACCCTACGATTTCTTGATCTGCCATCAATTGTTTGGTTTTTATAAAGTGGTCTAAATTCTCCATATCCCATAGCAGAAAATTTATTTTGAGGTAATCCTGAATATTCTGATAAAAGTGTAACTACATTTAAAGCTCGAGCTGTAGATAATTCCCAATTTGATTTCCATTTTTTTTGTAATTTTAAAGGAAGTGGCAAATTATCTGTATGACCTTCTGTTCTAATTTCAATATTTAAATTTTTATTGTTTTTTTCAATAGCTTTAACGAATTTTTGAAAAGTTGAGTCTTTTTCTAAAGTTAAAATTCTTGAATTTTTAATTAATATTCCAATTTGATTTAAAGTTGGAAGAACTTCTTTTTTTAGTTCTGCATCCGCAGATTGGAAAAGCTGATTGCTACCCATTGTTATTTTAACACCTTTTGTAACTCTATCAACTTGTACATTATCATCAGATAGTTCAATTTTTAACTCTTTATATGTTTCATCCAGAAGCATATCAATTATTTGATCAATTTGTTTTTCTGCTTCATTCATTATAACTATAATCAATATAAAAAAAGTAAGCAATAATGTTACCATATCACCAAATGTTACCGCCCATGCTGTACTTCTCGCTTTACCCTCACTAAATGATATTTTATTTACTTTACGAGGCATTTTATTTTTTTTCTTTTCTGTTACTTTGCGGAACGAAAGTCAATAATTTTTCTCTCAAAATAATAGGATGGTCTTTTGAATGGATACCAATGATTCCTTCAATCATAATATCTTTTACCATAAGTTCTTCTTCTGATTTTCTTTTAAGTTTTCCTGCTAAGGGTAAAAAAACAAGATTTGATAATAAAACACCATAAAATGTTGTAATTAAAGCTAACCCCATTCCTCCTAACAGCTCAGCAAATCTTTCTGCAACACTAAATTCTAAAGCACCTAAATCAGATGGGTCTGAGGAAGCAAAGTTTTTCATCATTATTATCAGTCCGAGAACAGTACCTAACATTCCAAATGCTGGAGCGTATGCTCCCATGTATAAAAAAATTTCTTGACCTAAACTATGTCTTCTTTCAATATTAGACATTTCAAGTTCTAAATATGTTCTCAACCTTTGTGAATCTCTTTCATTAATTGCTAAATCTAAACCGTCCTTTAAAAATTTATCATTTATAGATTCAAGTTCAGGTTCTAATGCTAAAATACCTTTCTTTCTGGAAATATCAGCTTTATCAATTAGTTGTTCAATAATATTTAAATGTTCGATACTTTGTCTTTTAAATGCAGCTCTAAGAATACGTAACAAAGCTTGAACATTTCGTAAAGGGTAATTAACTAGGGTTGCAGATAAGGTTCCCCCAAGAACAATAAGAACTGAACCAAAATCCATAAACCAAATAGGATCACCATTTTTTGTTAATACAGTAAAAATGATAATTAACATACCTATCAACAAGCCAAAAGCTGTACCTAGATCCATAAAATAATCCTCAAATTATAATTTTAAAAAATTTACCAAAACTATTCATCATTATTCAATCCAAATATTTTCTTCACCATAAATACTTTTAAGCTTATTAATAAATTTATCATCATTAGAAACTTTTAATTTTTTTGAGTAAAACTTTTTATTTTCTCCTAATTCATCATATAAATGAAAAAAAATTTTAGAATTACCTTGGTGATTATTAATAAGATTGTATAATTCATCAACATCATTTTCATTCATTTTATTCACTTCAAGAACGATATTCATTATTGAAGGGTTTTTACCTTGAACATCATCAAGAGATTCAATGGAATCAACTATGACTTTCAAAATATTTTCATTAATTCCAGATGTTGGTTTTCCTTTTACAAATATTAATCCTCCTTCAACAATTAGTGATTTAAATTTTGAAAATGTATCATGAAATATTAATAAATCAACCGTACCACCTATACATTCAAGTTTGCAAAAAGCCATTTCTTGATTTTTTTTGTCAAAATGATGTTTTAATTCTGTTATTATTCCGCCAATTTTAATTCTTTCTAAATCTTCATTTTTTTCACTAAAATCATAGTTAGAAAATTTTTCTAATGTTTTTGAATATTCTAAAAGTGGATGTCCACTTAGATAAAATCCCATTAGTTCTTTTTCAAAATCAAGTTTTTTATTTTCATTCCAATCATCTATTTCGGGTAGTTTAACATAATTAGTAAAATCAGTATTATTTTCATTATTGTTAAAAATTGTAAATTGATTATTTTTTGATTCAGTTTGTTCCTTTTGAGCAGATTTAAGTGTTATTTCTACAATAGAATATTTTTGTGCTCTATTTCCATCAATTGAATCCATTGCACCTGCAGCAATTAAACTTTCTAAAACTTTTTTATTTACTAATCTTAAATCTAAATTTTTACAAAAATCATACATGGTTTTTGATTTCCCTGATTTTTTTCGATTATCAATAATATTCCTTAAAGCTTTAAAGCCAACATTTTTAATAGCATTAAGTCCAAAAGATATTGTTTTTTCATCAATTGCTTTAAAGTTAATCTCAGATTCATTTACATCTGGTGGATTTATTTTAATTTTTAATTTTTGACATTCATTTAACAATGTAACTATCCTATTAGTATTTATCATTTCGCTTGTTAGATTCGCAGCCATAAATTCAGAAGGATAATAAGTTTTTAAATATGCTGTTTGGTAAGCAATATAGGCGTATGCTGTACTATGGCTCTTATTAAAACCATATTTTGCAAATTTTTCAATTAAATCAAAAATTTCAATGGATTTTTCTTTATTAGTTCCTTTTTTTATTGCACCTTTAACAAATTCTTCTCGTTGGTCTTTCATTAGTTTTTTTTGTTTTTTACCCATTGCTCTTCTCATCATGTCTGCTTGAGCTAAACTAAAGCCTGCTATATTATTTGCTATTTGCATAACTTGTTCTTGATAAACAATAATACCATATGTTTCATTTAAAATATCTTTTAATATTGGGTCAATATATTTTATTTGTTTTTTCCCATGTTTTCGCTTTATAAACTCATCAATATTTTCCATTGGACCAGGTCTATATAATGCATTCATAGCTATTAAATCTTGAATTGATGTAGGCTTTAATTTTTTTAAATATTCTCTCATACCGTTTGATTCAAATTGAAATACACCTATAGTATTACCTCTAGAAAAAAGTTTGAAAACTTTTTTATCATCTAGTGGAATTTTTTCTATATTAATATTAATTCCTCTTTTTTTAAGCAATTGAATTGTATCATTAATTACTGTTAAATTTCTTAAGCCTAAAAAATCCATTTTTAATAGACCTAAATCTTCTAGATTTTTCATGTCATATTGAGATGTAATATCACCCTGACTTGATTTGTACAAGGGAATATATTCTGATAAGTTTCCAGGTGTGATTACAACTCCAGCTGCATGAGTTGAAACGTGTCTATTCATTCCTTCTAAAGTTTTAGAAAAATTAATTAAATCTTTGTTTATATTATTTTTATTTGATAGATCTTTTAAATCATTATTTATTTTTATTGCTTCGTCTAAAGAAACTCCAGGTGTGTTAGGAATAGATTTTGCAATTTTATCAACTTCAGAGAGGCTTATTCCAAGAACTCTACCGACATCCCTAACAACTTGTCTAGCTTTTAATTTTCCAAAAGTAATTATTTGTGTTACAGATTCCTCTCCATATCTTTCTTTAATATAATCAATTACTTCAAGTCTTCTTTCATAACAAAAATCAATATCAATATCTGGCATAGATATTCGTTCGGGGTTTAAAAATCTTTCAAAAAGAAGATTATATTTTATAGGATCAATAGTTGTTATTCCTAATGTATAAGCTACTAAACTACCTGCAACTGAACCTCTTCCTGGACCAACAGGAATATTATTTTTTTTAGAATAATCAACAAAATCCATTACAATTAAAAAATATCCAGCAAACCCCATTTTTTTAATTACATCTAATTCAAAATCTAATCTATTTATAATTTCATCATTTATTTTAGAATACACATTTTTTAAACCTTTTTCACAACATACTTTAAGATAATCATCTGGTGAATGTGAATTATATTTTTCAGGAATTGGAAATTTAGGAAGTAGATATTCACCAAGTGGTAATTCAATATTGCATGAATCAGAAATTAATCTGCTGTTTTCAATTGCTCCAGGATAATTTTTAAATAATTTCCACATCTCATCTTGGGATTTAAAATAAAATTCTTGAGTTGCATATCTTTGTCGTTTGGGGTCATCTCTATCTTTTCCTGTACCTAAACAAAACATTACATCATGAGCTTCCCAATTTTGTTTTAGTGAATAATGACAATCATTAGTAGCAACAAGGGGGAGGTTTAATTCTTTTGAAATTTTTAATAATTGTTCTCTCACAACATCTTCTTCAGGAATACCATGGTTATGTAATTCTAAATAAAATCTTTCAGGGAAAATCTCAGAAAATTCCAAAGCTGTTTTTTTTGCCTTATTATAATCTCCCTTAACAATAAATTCTTGAATTTCACCTTTTAGGCAACCTGACAAACATATTATTCCTTCATTAAATTCTTTTAATAATTCCTTATCTATTCTAGGTCTGTAATAAAAACCTTCTAAATATCCAGCTGTAGATAATTTCATTAGATTTTTATAACCAGTATAATTTTGAGCAATTAGAACTAAATGATTGTTTCCCCATCCTCCATCTTTTTTTGGTGTTTTATCAAAGCGGCTTCCTTGTGCAACATATACCTCACAACCTAAAATTGGTTTGATCCCATGTTTTTTTGCTGCTTTATAAAAGGATATAGCTGAAAACATGTTTCCATGTTCAGTTAATCCAACTGAATCCATATTCAAATTTGTAATAGTATCAAGAAGTTCATCAATTTTTTGAGCTCCATCTAAAAGACTGTAATCTGAATGATTATGTAAATGTATAAATTCTGACTTCATAATTATTTATTTAAAATAAATTGCTATTAAACCAACCAAAAACAACAGCTTAATCAATTTAGATGATATTTCACATGTTTTTGATGTAGGTGAATTAATCAACAAAATTATAATAAAAAAAAGAGGAATGCTAATTCCAAAGAGAGTAATTAATAAATATCTAATTGAAAAAATACCAAAAAAATAAGGACTTAAAATTCCAAATATTAATAATATTAATAAAATCACTATAATTTTAATTGATAATTTAATTCCATAAATTACTGGAAAAGTATTTATGTTAGAATTTTTATCACCTTCATAATCAGCTACATCTTTTATAAGTTCTCTTACAAAAGTAAATGAAAAACCTAATAAAGAAATTGGAATTATTAATTTATAATTATTATTTAAAGATCCAATAAATATAAATGCTAAACTAATTATTAAAGAAACAATTATATTTCCATATATTGGTGTGTTTTTAAAATAAAAACTATAAAAAATTATTAATGGCAAACCTATGAATACGCTTACAAAAATTGAGTTTTGGTTTAAAAATAAAGAAAAACCAATGCCTGCTAGAAATAAATATATTGAAAAAGCCATTGCTTTAAATGATGATATTTCACCTTTTGGAATTGGTCTTTTTGGATTGTTAATTATATCAGTTTTATAATCCAAACTATCATTAATTACATTTGCTCCTCCTGTAAAAAAAGATATTACAAGTAATCCATATAATAAGTTTTCATTATAAAGTTTTGTTCCAATAGAAATTGAAACTAAAACAAGAGTTAAACAACTTATCAAAATATTTAATGGTCTTAAAATTTTAAAATAAGGAAATAAACTTTTTATTAGTTTTTTACTATTAATACTCTAGAATCTCCATTATAATCATTAATTAATTCTATATTTTTCCACCCTGTTTTTAAAAAAATATCTTTTATTTTTTTTGAATGATTATTACCACCTACTTCTAAAATCATAGAACCATTTTTATTTAACCATTTAAAACCTTCAATTGAATATTTTTCATAAAATAAAATTCCTTTATCATAATCAGTTAAGGCAGATTTTGGTTCAAATAATTTAATATCTTTGTCTAGTTTATGATATTCATTGATGCTTATATAAGGAGGATTACTAATTATTAAGTCATATTTTCTATTCAGTTTATTTTTTAAAATATCTAAATATAAAAATTGAATTTTTGAATCAATGGCATGTTTTATAGCATTTTTTTTTGCAATTTTTAAAGCATTTTTATTTGAATCAATTCCAATTATGGAAATATTTTTATTTAATGATTTTGCTATGCAAATACCAATTATTCCACTTCCTGAACCTATGTCTAAAATAAATTTGTAATTATATTCTTTAATTATGTCTATTGCAAAATCTACGAGTCTTTCAGTCTCAATTCTAGGAATTAAAACGTTATTATTTAATTCAAAGTCGAGTCCATAAAATTCTGTTTCTTTAATTACGTATTGAACAGGTTCATGATTAAGCAATCTTTTAATATACTTATTAAAACGTTCAACTTGTTCTATATTTAATTTAAGTTTATAGTAAAGTGATAAATTTTTAATTGGAATGCTTAATATATGTGATAAAAGCCATTTAACTTTTATGTGAGATTCTTTAATTTCTTTTTTTTTTAATTCTTTTTCACCATGTTCAATTAATGTTTTAAGATTATTAAAATTAATTTTATTTGATTGAACTTTTGTCAACTTAAATTTGCCGTTTTCAATTCTTCAATCTGATCAGCAATTTTTAATTGTTTAATTAATTCATTAAGTTGACCATTCATTATTTCCTCAAGTTTATATAAAGTTAAATTAATTCTATGATCAGTAACTCTTCCTTGAGGAAAATTATATGTTCTTATTTTTGCACTTCTATCTCCAGTTGAAACCATATTTTTTCTAACTTTTGCTCTTTCCGATTGTTGTTTTTCTATTTCATTGGCCAATAATCTTGATCTTAAAACTTTCATTGCTGCAACCCTATTTTTATGTTGAGACTTTTCATCTTGACAAGTCACTACAGTATCTGATGGAATATGAGTTATTCTTATTGCAGATTCAGTTTTATTTACATGTTGCCCACCAGCTCCAGATGCACGATATGTATCTATTCTTAAATCTTGTGGATTAATTTCAATATCTACTTCATCTGCTTCTGGTAAAACAGCAACTGTAGCAGCAGATGTATGTACTCTTCCATTTGATTCCGTTTGAGGAACTCTCTGTACACGATGAACTCCGCCTTCATATTTTAATATACCAAAAATAGAATTTCCTTTGAAAGAACATATAATTTCTTTGTAACCACCATTACCAGTTGCATTTGCTTCAATTATATTATTTTCCCAATTATTTTGTTCAGCTAAATAACTATACATTCTATAAAGATCAGCTGCAAACAATGCTGCTTCTTCACCACCGGTTCCAGCTCTAATTTCCATGATGGTATTTTTTTTGTCTAAGGGATCTTTTGGAAGAAGTAATAACTTTATTTGTTCTTCCAGTTCATTTGTTTTTTTTTTGAGCGAATCTATCTCTTCGAGTGCAATCGACTTTAAATCTTCATCATTTTCTTTAATTATTTGTTCATATTCATTTAGTTCTTTTACTGATTCAAGATATGTTGACCCTTTTTTAGCGACGGGTTCTAGTTCGTGATGCTCTTTTGCTAGTTCATTATATTTTGTTGGATTTGATGCAATTTCATTTTGACCTAGCAAATCTGTTACTTGATCGTATCTTTGTATAATTTCTTTTAATTTATTTATCATATTAATAAAAAAAGTTTTCTAAATAAATATTAGAAACCTAAAAAATAATTAATGATATTTATTTTTTATTGCCATATTTTTTTTTGAATTTTTCAATTCTTCCGGCAGTGTCAATTAGTTTTTGTTGTCCAGTAAAAAAAGGATGACATGAAGAACAAATTTCCACATCTATATCACCGACTGAACTTCTTATTTTAAATGCACTACCACAGGCACATTTTATTGTACTAATATCATATTTTGGGTGAACTTTAGATTTCATAATTACCTTTAATTTAAATTTAATAAAGTATTTTCAATTCTATTAATACCTTCTAAAAAAATTTCTACATCAGTAGCATAGGAGAGACGAATGAATCCATCCATTCCAAAACCAGCACCAGCTACTGTTACAGTATTTGCTTTATCTAGAATATAATCACTTAATATAAAAGAATTAGATATTTTATCATTTAAATAATAGCTTATATCAGGAAATGCATAAAAAGCACCTCCAGGGAGTTGACAATTTACTTTTGGAATTTTATTTAAACGATTTATCATAATGTCTCTTCGTTGTTTAAAAATTTTTTTCATATCATTTATTTCTTTTTGATCTCCAATTAATGCTTCGATTGCAGCTTTTTGACCGATTGAATTTGGGCAAGATGTTGCTTGACCTTGAATTTTACTCATAGCATTAATAATATTTTCATCACAGGCAGTATATCCTATTCTCCAACCTGTCATCGCATAAGTTTTTGACATACTTTGGACAGTTATTACATTAGCACCTATTTTATTTTGTTTATTGATTAATTCAGTACATTCATAATCACTATCGTATACTAGTTTTTCATAACATTCATCTGAAACAACAATCCAATTGTTTTTCTTAGAAATTTTTAAAATTTCTTCAATAATTTCATTATTCCAAACCGATCCAGTTGGATTAGAAGGAGAGTTAATCAAAACTGCTTTTGTTTTATTAGAAATTTTTGAATGAAAGTCTTTCCAATTTGGTGAGAAATTTTCATTTGGATTTGTTTCAACTGTAATTGGATTACCATCAGCTAATCTTATAATATCAGGAAAAGATACCCAATATGGAGAAAAAATAATTACTTCATCACCTGGATTGAGAATTGCTTGAAATAAAGTACTTAAAGAATGTTTTGCTCCGCTTGATACAATTATTTGATTGGAATTATAGTTTACATTATTATCTCTTTTTAACTTTTTGCAAATAGCTTCTCTAACTTCATAAGTACCTTTTCCTGGGGTATATTTAGTATGTCCCTCATTCATTGCTTGTATCGCAGCTTCACGAATATTAACAGGGGTATTGAAATCAGGTTCACCAACTCCGAGATTTATTACATCTATCCCTTTTCTTCGTAGATCGGCGGCTTTCGAGGTCATTTCAAGCGTAAAAGAAGGCTGAATTTTTTCTACTCTTTTTGAAATCATATTTTTATTCTTTCAATGGGTTTTTGAGTGATATTTTGCAGAATTAAAGTTTGGTTCAATTTTTTTATTTTTTTCAATTTTCTTTTCTTTTTTCTTTTTTTTCTTTTTTCTTTTACTTAAAGGTATATCACTTGGACTAATAGATTTTGATTCCCAATCTTCAGGTAATTTTTCTGAAGATATTTTTTTTTCATTATCATCTAAAAAATCACAGAATTCAGGATAATTAATGTTTGAAGTTATAACTCCATAACCTTTAGTAATACCATTTCCAACACCAATTAAATTAGGTAAAATAATATTTGTTTTGAAGCTTCCTTCAAAAGAACCTGTTTTCCCATCTTCCATTGTTTCCACATCTAATTTATCTAGAGAAATATCAATATATATACTTTTTTTAATTTCAACATTAAATTCTTTTGCTAAAAAAGCTATATTTTGACCTAATAACTTATTAAGAAACATTTCCTTTTCATTGTTTTTTATTGTTTTAAATTTTTTCATATTCATTTGATTTAAAGCAACCCATGGATTTAAAAATTTATAATGAAATAATTGATTTTTTTCTTCAAAATTTTTTTTATAAACTTCATATTTTATATTTTCAACGTTAAAAGTTATGTTTCCAAAATTCATTTTTTCTAATTTTTCATTTAACTCCAAAATTGGTTCAACACCCTCTTTAATTCCTATTAAATAAATTTTTTCATTTAAAATTTTAACTTGGATTCTAGGATATAAAAAATCAAATCTATATTTACCATTAATATGCGGAACAAATTTTTCTTTTGGGAGTTCTTTCATGAGAACTCCTTTAACTTGATATGAAGTTTTCCTTACAGGTTTATCTGTAGAAACACAACTTATAATTGTTGAAAATGATGACTTATTTATTTTCACGATTTGGTAAAATGGTTAGAATATTAATTATTCATTGCATCTAAAAATTCGTCATTATCCTTAGTTCTTTTCATTCTGTCTAATAAAAATTCCATTGCTTCAACTGGGGTCATATCATTTAGAAATTTTCTCAAAATCCAAACTCTTGAAAGCTCTTTTTTAGATAATAATAAATCTTCTTTTCTTGTTCCAGATTTAATTAGGTCAAAAGCAGGAAATAATCTTCTATCACTTAATCTTCTATCAAGCACTAATTCCATATTTCCAGTTCCTTTGAATTCTTCAAAAATCACATCATCCATTCTGCTTCCAGTATCAATTAATGCTGTAGCAATTATTGTTAAAGAACCTTTTTCTTCAGTATTTCTAGCAGCACCAAACAACCTTCTTGGTCTATGAAGAGCATTAGCATCAACTCCACCAGAAAGAATTTTTCCACTATGAGGAATAACAGCATTATGAGCTCTTCCTAACCTAGTTATGCTGTCAAGTAAAATCATGACGTCATGACCATATTCTACCATTCTTTTTGCTTTTTCAAGTGCCATATCAGCAACTTGAACGTGTCTTTCAGGTGGTTCGTCAAATGTTGAACTAACAACTTCTGCATCAACACTTCTTTGCATATCAGTTACTTCTTCAGGTCTCTCTGCGATTAATAAAACTATAATTTTAATCTCTGGATGGGTTTCGATCGCGGCATTAGCTATTTGTTGTAATAAAACTGTTTTACCTGTTTTAGGTTGAGCTACAATTAATCCTCTTTGACCCTTTCCAATAGGAGCCATTAAATCTAATGTTCTCATAGAAAAATCTTTTGAATTTTTTCCGAGATTGACTCTTTTTTCTGGATAGAGTGGAGTTAGGTTGTCAAATAAAATTGTATTTTTGACTTTATCAGGTGCTTCATTATTTACAGTTTCCACTTTTAAAAGTGCATAAAATCTTTCGTTATCTTTTGGGGGTCTTATTTGCCCTGCTACTTGGTGACCAGTTTTTAAATTAAATCTTTTAATTTGTGAGGGAGATACGTAAATATCATCGGGGCCAGGTAAATAATTATAATCTTGAGATCTCAGAAAACCATACCCTTCTTGCATTACTTCAAGAACGCCAGATGCAAATAATTTACCTTCTTTTTGTGCACTAGTTTCAAGTATTTTCATAATTAATTCTTGTTTTTTCAAACCAGAATAACTTGGCACTTCCATTTCTTGTGCAAGTTTTGTTAAGTCTTTTATTTTTAATCCCTGTAGTTGGGTTACATCCATAATTTTAATTAGTTAATATTTTTGGAATAATAATTTTTAAGCAGTGATAGAATAAACTAAAATAACTGTCTCCGCATAATTTATAATTAAATTTTGCCTTTTTCAAATGGAAAATTAAAATAAGTGAAAACTTCTTTGGCGATGTAATGACTTCCAAATATAAGCCATAATTCATTAGATTCATTTTTTAAGCCATCAAAAATTTTTTTTATTGATTTCGTAGTTGATATTTTTAATGTTGTATTGATTAGATTTTTTTTTAAGTAGTTCTGACTATAAAAATCGTTTTTATCAGGAGGAAACAACAATATTATTTGATTAAAATTATTATCAATTAAATTTATAATTCCTTTTAATTCTTTTGTTTTTTTTAAGGTTAGAATGCCATTAATCTTTTTATTTGGAAATTTTTCCTTTATTGTTATTATCGTATTTTTTATACTTTTTTCGTTATGGCCAACATCATAAATAACTTTTGGTTTATTAGATACTTTTTGAAATCTTCCAGGCCATTTAGCAGATTTTAATCCTTTAATAATTTTTTTATTATCTATAGAAGGGTCGAATTCTAAAATAGTTGCAATGGCAGTTTGAACATTCAAAAGTTGATGTTGGCCAAAAAAAGGAATTTTTAATTTTAAGTTTTTTATATTAAATGATGTATTCATATAGCTTGATTGGATATTGTTAATTGGATATAATTTTGAAGAGTCTACGAGTTTTGAATTTTTTTTATGTGCTTCATTTTTAATAATATGTTTTACTTTATTTTTTTGATGTTGTATAACTACAGGAGTTTTTGTTTTTATAATACCACATTTTTCTTTTGTAATAGATTCAATTGAATTTCCTAAAAGTTCCATATGGTCATAATCAATATTTGTAATTACAGAGATTTTAGGAATTATTACATTTGTTGCATCTAGTTTACCTCCTAATCCCGTTTCTATAATTCCAATATCAATATTTTCTTTATAAAAATAATCGAACATTAATGCAGTAGTAGTCTCAAAAAATGTAGAGCCTAATTTTTTTATATCTTCGTTGTGGTCTATAATAAAATTATCAATTGTTTTGTTTGGAATCGATTTTCCATTTATTCTAATTCTTTCATTGAAATTAATTAGATGTGGAGAAGTATACAAACCCACTTTTAAATTATTATATTTAAGTATGTTGGCTATAAAGGATGCTGTTGATCCTTTTCCATTAGTTCCAGCTATATGAATGAAGTTTATTTTTTTGTGTGGGTCACCACATTTTTTTAGTAAAGCTTTTGTTCGATGAAGACCTACTTTAATACCATATCGATTAAGCGAAAATAAAAAATCGTTATTTTTTTGTTTCAATTAAAAATTGTTTTTTTATGATTAATTCTCAGAAGTCAAAGTTTTTTCATATTTATCTTTGAATTTTATTATACCATTAAAAGTTGCCTCAGCTATGCTTTGTCTGTAGCCTGGTTTTCTTAATTGTTTTTCTTCTAATGGATTAGATAAAAAGCCCACTTCGAGTAATGCATGAGGCATAGACGCTCCGATTAAAACATAAAATCCTGCTTGTTTAACTCCTCTATCTGGAGATGGGATGCTTTTTCTAAGATGGTTTTGAATCATACCTGCAAAATCTTCGCTTTCTTTCATAAATGAATTTTGCATTAAAGATGCAATAATAAAATTGTCTTCAATTAGATTTTCATATCTAGATTCTTCTTCTTCAAGTTTAATAGCATTATTTTCTCTTTCTGCAACTTCTACAGCATCTTGAGTTTTCCCCGGTCTTAAAATATAAGTTTCAAATCCTTTAACTCTTCGATTTTCATTTGCATTAGCATGAATACTAACAAAGAGCTTTCCACCAGAGTTGTTTGCAATTTGAGTTCTTTTCCAAAGGGGGACAAAAACATCCTCATCTCTAGTATAAATTACTTTAATATTAGTATTTTTTTCTATTAATCTTCCTAATCTTTTAGCAATGTCTAGATTTACAAATTTTTCTCTTAAGCCATATTTTCCAGTAGCTCCAGGGTCTTTTCCTCCGTGACCTGGGTCTATAACTATTGTGTCAATAAACCAAGAGTTTCTTATTTTTTTTATTTTTTCAGCTGATATACTTAATGGATTTCTTAAGGTTAAAACAATTTCAGAAGGCTCATTGTTTTGATAAATTTCAAAATTTTCAATATCGTTTATTAATTGAAATGCAATTTGAACTGATGTTGGGTTTTGATCAATAGATAAGCTTCTAATCGACCCTCCTAATTTAGATTTTTTAATTGATATTGAATCTGCAATCCCGCCTGATATAGTTAGATAAAACCATCTATTTGAAGAAGACCATCCTGTTATTGATTTTGCATCAAATTGTTGAGTTGTTCCAATTCTAATTAATGTCCCATTTGCTTTTTCTTCAATAGTTAAGTTTTTAACATTTTGTGAAACTAAATCAATAATTATATTATTTGAATTTTGGTTATATGATATTCCTTGCTCAACGTTTTCTTTTATAATTTTCAAGAACGATTCCAAGGGTAGATACATGTCTATTCCATCAGAAATCACAAATGAATTCATTTGGAAAACATTTTCATTTATTACAATGAAGCTACTCTGATTAGAAATTTTTATTCGATGTCCACCTAAATATATAACTATTTTTCCCCTTGGAATATTTTTAAATGTTCCAGCATCTAATATTCTTATTAAATCTGTTGAAGATATATAAGAATGATTTCCATTCTTAAATGATTTTATAGATTCTATTCTATTTGGGTCACTAATAAATTTTACATCAATTGTTCCGCCAAATAAGAAAGAGTTAATAAAAATGATTTTAATTAAAACTAATATTTTATAGTTCATATTTCGACATTTTTTTAAATTGAAATTAAACATTTTTTAAATATTCAATAATATTAAATTTGTTACTATTAAACTTAATTTACTATGAATATAACCTATGATTAAAATTTAAATTTTCATGAATATAAATAATATAAATGAATTAGAGGATTATTTTCAAGATAATCCATCATCAAATTTATTTCCAATTTTATCTGAATATTATTTACTAAACAAAAAAATTGATAGGGCTCAAGAAATTTGTGAGTTAGGTCTAAAGCTCAACCCTAAGTCACTTGATGGTTTATATGTTTTATCTAGAATTTTAATTTTAAAAAAAGATTTTATTAAATCAGAAAAAACTTTAAAAAAAATAATTAAAGAGGATCCAAATTTTTTTAATGCTTATATACTTTTATCTCAAATATATTGGAATCAAAATAAAACTGTAGAATTGAAGAGAATTTTAAATAAAATATTATTATTTGATTCAAATAATACTTATGCTAATGAAGGATTAAAAAAAATATTAATACTAGAAACTAATCACAAAAAAACTTTAACAAAGCAGAAAAAAACAACCAATATTTCTAAAATAAACTCTAGCGTTGAATTGGTTAATGATGAAAATATTAATACTATTCCTATTACAAAAGATATTGCTACATTTACAATGGTTGAAATTTTTAAAAGTCAAAAATTATATAAAGAAGCATTGGGTGTTCTATCAGTAATGAAAACAAAAAAAAATTCAAATTTAAAAGATATTAAAACAAAGCAATCTGAATTAACTGAATTATTAAAGAAACAAAATGCTAATAAATGAATTATTTTACTAATAGGTTAGAAAAAATAAAATTATCATTAAATCAGAATAATTTAGATGGAATAATTATAACAAACTTAAAAAATATTAGATATATATCTGGTTTTTCAGGATCATCAGCCACATGTTTAATTATTAATGAAAGTGAATATTTTATTTCTGATGGAAGGTATAAAATTCAATCAGAAATTGAAGTTAAAAATATGGAAATTTTCATTGATGATGAATCAAATTTTGATATAATTAAAAAACAAAAGCTAATTAATAATAAGAAATTAAAATTGGGTTTTGAATCTGACAAAACAACTCATGATGAATTACAAAGTTTAAAGTTACTTTTTCCCCAAGTTAATTGGGTTCCAATAAAAAATATTATTGAAAATATTAGCAAAATTAAAGATAAACAAGAAATTCAATGTATACGTCAAGCGGTTGAAATAACAGATGAAGTTTTTGATCAAATTATTCCAGATTTAAGAATTGGTTTGAATGAAAAAGAAATTGCAGCGAAGATTTCTTTTGCTTTAAAAATTTTAGGTGCAGATGAAGATGCATTTCGACCTATCGTTGCCGGAGGACCTAATTCTGCACTTCCTCATGCTTTTCCAAGTTCAAGAGAATTACAAAAAGGAGATTTTTTGATATTAGACTTTGGGGCAAAATATAATGGTTATCATGCTGACATGACAAGAACAGTTGTAATTAAAGAATGTAGTGAAAAGCAAAAAGAAATCTACAATATTGTCTCTGAATCACAAAAATTAGGAATTAAAAATATTTCAGATAATACAGATTGTAAATACATAGATAGTATATGTAGGGATTATATAAAAAACTCGGGTTATGGAGATAATTTTATACATAGTACTGGTCATGGATTAGGGCTTGAGATTCATGAAAATCCAAGGTTTTCTAAAAATAGCAAAGATAAAATTTATTCAAATTATATTATGACAGTTGAGCCTGGTATATATATTCCAAATTTAGGCGGTGTAAGAATTGAAGATGACGTCATTGTTAAAAAAACAAATTCAGAAATTTTAAATAAAAGTACTAAAGAATTAATAGTTATAGATTGAAAAAAATTGTTTATTCTTGTTTTTTAGTATTATTTATATCTGTAAATAATAATATTTATTCCCAAAAAAAAACCTTTTTTGAATTTGTTGATTCATTTGATTTAAAAATCTATGAATATGTTAATTCCAAAAAATTAATGTCTACTAAAAATTCACAATTTTTGGATAATTATGGTAAAATATATATATATCCTCTTGTTGTTTATTCTGAATTAAAATACAATAAAAATCAAAAGTTTTTATTAAATCCTCTTGTGTTGACAATTTCATCAACATACTTTTTAAAATATATTACAAAAAGAGAAAGACCTAATAAAAAAAATAAAATGTCATTTCCTTCAGGGCATACTTCTGGAAGTTTTGTTTCAGCATTGATTTTAAATAATAATTATGGATTAAGTATTGGTTTACCAGCGCTTTTTTTAGCTTCAGTTGTTGGTATACAAAGATTAGAAAGTAACAATCATTGGTTTAGCGATGTTATGTCAGGTGCTATTATCGGTTTGTTCTTTGGGATAATTAAATAAAATTATTTTATATATATAATTATATGTTGTATAATACAACATATGAATTCAGGTGAAATTATAAATGAATTATTTTTTTCATTAAATTTTTTTCATAGAAAAAATATTTGTTCTAATAAAAATGATTCCCTTGCTCAATGTCTAACTATTTTATCAATTCCAAAAAAAGGTGTTCCAATGAATGTTGTAACTAAAAAGTTGGGGATTGATAAAAGTACATTAACAAGATTGATTGAAAATTTAGAAAAACTTGAATTGGTTTATAGGAAAAAAAATAATATTGATAAAAGATCTGTAAAAGTATATCTTACTGAAGAGGGGTTTTCGCAATCACAAAAGTATAGATCTAGATTAGATATTTTAGGTAATCAAATTTTAAATGATAATATTCCTAATAAAAGAGAGCTTAAAAACGCATTAGAAAATCTAATATGGGAGTTATGGAAATATAACTTAAATATATAGTTGTATAATACAATTAAAAATATTGATTTTTCCAATGAATTGATTAATTGGTTTAACAAAAATAAAAGAAAATTACCTTGGAGAAATACTAAAGATCCATATAAGATATGGCTTTCAGAAGTCATGCTTCAGCAAACTAAAGTTGAGACAGTTATTCCTTATTATAATAAATGGATAATTAAATTTCCTACTATTGAGGATGTAGCTAAATCCAAAACAGATTTATTATTAAAATATTGGGAAGGATTAGGATATTATAGAAGATGTATTAATTTTCAAAAATCATGTCAAATTATATTTCATGAAAAAAATTCTAAAGTTCCTAGAAATTTAGATGAATTTTTAAAACTTCCAGGAGTTGGATTATATACAGCATCAGCTGTATTATCCATTTCATATAATTATCCAATACCTTTGATAGATGGAAATGTAAATAGGGTTATAAGTAGGGTTTTAGCTTTAAACAATGTTGTAAAAGGTAAAAAGAATTCCTTTATAATTTATTTAAATAAAATTATCTCAAAAAAAACTCCTGGAAGTTTTAATGAAGCATTAATGGAGCTTGGCAGTCAAATATGTAAAAATATTAATCCATTATGTTGTGATTGCCCTATAAATGGTTTTTGTAAATCAAAGATGATGGGTGTTCAGGAAAAATTCCCCGAAAAAATAATAAGAAAAGCTACTCCATTGATTAGAGTTTCCACTGGTATAATGTGGAAAAATGAAAAGTTTTATATACAAAAAAGACTTAATAAAAACCATTTATCAAATCTTTGGGAATTTCCAGGAGGAAAAGTAAAAAATAATGAGAATTTAAAAAATGCGCTAAAAAGAAAAGTATTTGAAGAACTGGGTGTTAATATCATTATTAAAAAGAAAATAAAAAAAATAAGACATAATTATAGTAGTTTTTCAATTGAATTAACATTATTTAATTGTATTATTGATGGAATTATTAAAAATGATTTTCATGAATATAAATGGATTAAACCATCTGAAATAAATTCATTCGCATTTCCAAAAGTAAATATTAAACTTTTTAATTATATTGAAAAAAAAGGATGGAAAAAATTATTAAAGGATTTTAAATGATAGATTTTATTTATTTATTTATTTTTATTTTATTGATCACCTTTTTTATAGTTGTAATAAAAATATTTGGAGCAAGTGAAAAAAAAGATAATAAAATTAATTATGACAACTCAGACTTAACGATAGCAAATACAATTTATTCAATACTTTTATATCCTATTTGGTTTGTTATATTTATTTTCACCTGTTTTACATTTTTTCCAATTGTAATGTTAACTAAACCAAAATTTATTTCTCCAATTGTTAGAGCATTTGGAAGATTATTGTTATTTGGATTTGGAGTAATCTTAAAAATAGAAGGAAAAGAAAAATTAAAAAGAAAAAAACCATATCTTTTATTATTTAATCATAGTTCAATCATAGATATTTTTATTTTACCTTCAATAACTTTTAAACAAGTAACTGCATTAGCAGCGTCATATCAATTTAAATTGCCAATTTGGGGGCCAATTATAAAAAAATATGGAATTATTCCTGTCGAGAGAAAAAATAAAAACTCAGCTATTAAATCAGTTAAATATGCTCAAGAAAAATTAAAACAAGGTATATCAGTATTTATATCTCCTGAGGGAACAAGAACTACATCAGGACAATTAAATCCATTTAAAAAAGGTCCATTTCATTTGGCAAAAGGGTCAAAAGCAGACATCCTAGTTGTAGTATTTAAAGGTGCATTTTTAGCTAAAAGGAAAACAGATTGGAGAATTAAACCAGGGGTTATAGAGGTAATGGTTGGGGATTTTATTTATTATAGAGATTATAAAAATTTAAGTGTTGAAGATTTGAAAAAACTTTCTTGGAAAAAAATGAATAACTTACTAGATAAATAGTTGAAATGATTAGTTTATATCTAATATTACATTTTATTTTTGGTGCTTTATTAATTTTAAGTTCTTTGTATATAAATTATATTTGTTATCAAATTAAAAAAAATTATAACCTAAAAAATCAAAATAAAATCAAAATTATTAGTGAATTTTCAGATAAGACTGAAATGCTATTTATATTTTTTCTTCCTATGTTAGCAATTTTGTATTTAACAACAAATCAAGAATTGTTAAATCATTTAAATTTATATTTTAAAT